>Ga0306920_100000024_pt1 | contig 251701 bp, 229 predicted proteins | sample flu12Cox44000170_FD_204666 | JGI IMG/M metagenome (GOLD analysis project Ga0306920, IMG submission 204666) | Lab enrichment of tropical soil microbial communities from Luquillo Experimental Forest, Puerto Rico - flux4day.12C.oxic.44.000.170 (v2)... | ecosystem: Environmental > Terrestrial >... | reverse complement strand
ACCGCCGCCTGCTCGGCCGTGCAGTGATCCGCCGAGACCTCAAGCTGACCCTGGATGACGTACTGAGCCTTCGGGCCGGACGGCGCAGAAAGAATCTCGAGACTAAATGGAGAAGTGCCAACGGCCGGGTTTATCCAGCTCAGAGAATTGAAGCCCACCGGAATGTCCGGCGCACCCGCGAAGAGTAGCGGAAGGGCGCATTTGATCGCTGAAGTGACCGCCGTCTGAATGTTTTGGGCGATCCCCTGTACGACGTCTGAATTATCGAGAAAATTCAGGTTGGCGGCGATACCGCACAGAACGCCATCCAGGTACGCGTTGTAGCCAGCATCAATGGCTCCCTGGGGGAAATCGTGATGCTCCCACAGCGTGACTAGGAGGATGAGGTTCCGCCTGGGGAAACCATCTTCAGACGAATGGCCGAGGGCACCGGCGAACGAAGGGATGTCCACCGAGTCGCCCGCGTGCATATCGTTGCTCAGCAGGAAGCCCGATGTCCCATTCTCGTCGGCCTCCGGGGGAATGATGGTGATTGTGGGCAAGCTGTTTTGCGACGCGATATCGATCGCGGTCAGCGCGGGCCAAAGGTAGGGCTTCCGGCCGGTGGAATCCGGTAGCGACGTGCACTGCAACTGCTGAAGAATGGTCCGTTCCGTTATGTTCATCCTCACAACCTCCAACCACGCTGGTCATAACCCCCTTCGAGCGAAGTCCTTCAAGAATGCGCGAATCGAATTGGGAGTTGCTTGTGGGATCCAATGGGCGACGGTCAGCATAGTCCACGATGCCTTGCAAAATCCTTGCGACAGCGGTCTTCGCCGGCGTATGTCGAAGTCGCCTGCTCTCAGGCGTCGAGCCATTCAGGAAAGAGCGCGATGCATCTAGTGACGAACCACCCGAGGTTGCGCCAACTTCAACGTCGCGCGAACCCTTGCCGTCGCGCAACATGTGTTAGTTAAGGGTTGTGCTGAGCGGAGCCAAACAAGTCGCGGCGTGCAGCGTTACGACGCAATGTCCGCTATCGGCCAGAAGCGGATATTGCCGATTACATTTCAATTTGGCGAATACGCTACGGTACGAGACTCTCTTCCCTGCCAGGCGTACCGGCGACGAAGGTCGGGCACCTAGCCGGCAAGCGAGATCACCCAGCGGGCGATACCGTGCCACAACGCGCTTGCACTGAATGGAATCTTCAACAGCTGCACTGTTAGCGCGAAGCCTCCCGCCCAAAAATATGCAGGATGCACTTTGCCGCGGGTCCGCCAGTCATAGATCATGCCGGCAACAATGAAGAGGTCGCCGATGAGTGTGGGTGGCAGAACCCCAGCTACGGGCGGTGGGGGGCCTGGCAGTCCGGCCATTCCCGCGGTGCCCTCGAATGGCGGCAGATGGCCGCCCATCACGATGTAGGCGATGAAAGGTCGCGCGATGGGTGCATCAAGGATGACGGCCGTCGCCGAGATCAAAAAGCGCTTGTGCCAATCCGAGCGGCGAACATTGACCATCGCTGCAATAACGAGGACCGCGAACGAGAGCATCGCCGCCATCGGCACTATCATGAAAGCCTCGCCGCCGTCGGCGAAATTTGCCGCGATAGCCCGTTGGGCTGCAGTGATCGCGGCTAACGCGCCGAAGATCGTCATCGCGGTTGCCAGCGACACGCCTATCATTCCGACATCGCGATGGCGTGCGATGTTTCCAGACGCGGCCAGCCAGGCCTGATAGATCAGGAGCAACATCCAACCGAAGAAGAGCACTGCGTGGATCGCGAGCACCCCGATCCGTTCCGGAATACCTTGAGCCAACGGGACCCAGAACGTCGGCACAAAGCCAACGAACGCGGTGGCCGTCATTGCTATGGCCATCCAAAGGTAGAACCGCGGCCGATGCGCTGCTCTATCGTGTGGCGTTGCCTCGATGATCGTTGCCGTCACGGCTCCCTCCCGCATGCCGTTAAGCTAGCAGTCTACTGGAGAAGTGCGTTGAGACGACGACGCTGGAGGCCTTGGCTGGTCAGACTGAGACCCGCCGCCTTGCACGCCAACGGCAGCAATTTGCGCATGCCGCGCCCGTTCACGCTCCGCGTGCAATCTTGTCAGAGCGGATCCATCTGAAGAATCTCACCACAACGTCCGCTCTCGACTTATCCCAGAGGTGGGGTATGGGTCGGAAGCAGACATCTCCCTAACGGTCAATACGTCGTTTGGCTGATGTCCGGCGATTGACCGGCTCTCTTGGCAGGCTTAGGCTTTCGCCGCCGCCTTTAGGACGTACTAAAGCCAGCGAGTCGTTTGAAGATGAACGCAATTTCCGACGAGGCGATGCCACGCTGGACCGCAGGCAGTCGGCTATGAGCAGTCTTTGCGTCTCTTACTCCACCAGACACTCGTCGGTAAGCGACCGGAGGACGTGAAGGCGTGGTAAGCGGCTGTCGCTGTAGTCGATATCAGAGAGCTGCTGGATTGGGCTCCTGTCGGCGGTCGAAATCAAAGTTCGTAAGCGCGCACGTCGTTGCCGAAGTCGGTCACTTTGGCGCGTTCAGGATGCATGAGCGCCATCCGGACGTCGTCATGGCCTGCCTGCCAGAGATCCTCCACGGTCGCGCGCGAGAATTCGAAATCCTTGAAGTCGGATGACTTCGTGTCATGCCGGTTAATCAAGTGAACAAGCGAGAGCGGTCCACGCCGGCTCACCGCGGTGAGTTTCTGCACCTCGGGATCGGACTGCATCGCGCGCGGCAGCTTGGCGACAACGTGGGCAAGCGCGCTGCGCAGCGCTTCAAGCTCGCGAATCCTCGCGTGTGACACCAGCAGCTTGCTCTGGTACTGGAGGTCCTTCGCCCGCTCCTGCACCTGATCGAGGTTTTGGGGGAGCTCGCCCTTGCTGCTGAAGAGATCGACCTGGACGATCAGCGCGTCCAAGCTCGGGTCATGAAGCACATATTGCAGTGGCGTATTCGAGAAGATTCCGCCGTCCCAGTAATACTCGCCGTCGATCTCCACCGGCGGGAATCCGGGCGGCAGCGCGCCGCTCGCCATGACGTGGCTCGCGGTGATCGTGTCGGCCTTGCTGTCGAAGTAGACCGACTCGCCGGTGCGCACGTTGACCGCGCCCAGCGACAGCCGGATGGCGCCGTCATTGACAAGGTCAAAATCGACCAACTCATCGAGCGTTGCGCGCAAGGGCTCGGTATCGTAGAAGCTCAAAGCAGCCATGCTGCCTTCCAGAGCAAGATAAGGCGGCACAGGCCGCGGTTGGTAAAACCCCGGGATGCCGAACACCATCGCCGATGCCGCGCTCATCCGGTTCATCCAAGGGCGCATCAAGTCCATCCCGGCAGGGAGCACAACGGGCGATTGCGCTGAAACGCGCGTCCAGAACTCGCGCAGGCGCTCGATTCGCCTCTTTGGCGGGTTGCCGGCGATCAGTGCGGAATTGATCGCGCCGATGGACACGCCCGCGACCCACTTCGGGGCGAAGCCGGCAGCATCAAGGCCCTCATAGACTCCGGCCTGATAGGCACCGAGCGCACCCCCGCCTTGCAGGACCAGGATGCGGTGCTTGTGAGCGGTGAAATTCGCTGCCGCTGAAACGGGCTCCTGCTTGCGATGATCGCGAACCATTGACATCGTTTTCCCCTACGAAATACCGATACCGCTCATTCCCGCTGAGAGGCTGCCCCAGGCGAGTCCCGCGGTATCCGAAGGTCATGTGCAGCCTTAGTCAATGAATACGACCACGGTCTCGCGCAGCGTGCGAGCTGGCGATCGTTTGGCATCGTGCGTTGCCTCCTTAAATGCGGCTTCCTGGTCATCGTGTCAATTATGAACCGGCAGGCGGCGCCGTATTTCCTAGAGTGCGCATGTTTTGTCGGAATCGATCAGTGGGAGGGGTACGAATCCGCAATCTGGCCCAAAGTCCGCTTTGGGTCGGAAGCGGACACCACCAAGGTGCATGGAATCGCCACTGTGGGAGCGACTTTCGGCTTCGACATTGCGCGGGGACGTACCCCATGGACCCACCTAGCGGGGGCATTCGCTGCGCGCCTCCCAGAACGCTAAGTCCCCTGAGGAAAGGACTCTGGCAATCCTTCGGGTGGCTCGGCTGTGATCTAAACCCAGTGCGTTGGGATCGGACACGACGTTGCTCGGTGACAATGTCAGTGCCATGGATTGGCGCGCATGTACCCCAACCTATTGTTGGCGTCCGTCACCCGCACGGCCTCTGGCAGAAGCGCGGCGAGCATCTGCAAATCTTTTGCGCGGTCGAACGTCGTTGCGGCAGCATGCAAGCCCCCCGGGCCGATGTCGAGCACAAACGCGAGCGGCTCGACCGCGGCGGGGTACGGGATGTACACCGCGCCGTAGCCTGTCTCCAGCAGCACAGGGGCGCCACTCCCCGGCGAGATCACGCGCGTAATACCCACTGCTTGCAGTTGCTGGGCATAGGGCCGCGCCAACTCGGCAAGCTCCGGCTGGTCGGCCGTAGGCAGCTGCGCCGTGGATGCACAGGCGCAGAGCAGCATGAACGGGAGCGTTCTGGCGAGCATGACGTAGTGTAGGCCCACTTCGACAACACTTAGTTCGTCGCCCCGATATCGGGGGCCGCTTTTGGCCGAAAGCAGACATCCCCGTAACGGTCAATACCTCGTTTGGCCGATGTCTGGAGATTGACCGGCTCCGTTGGCGGGCTTAGGCTTTCGCCGCCGTCATTAGGACGTACTAAAGCCGGTGAGTTGATTGAAGATGAAGCCAATTTCCAACGAGGCAATGCCGCGCCGAACCGCAGAGACGGTTTATTTCCCGTCTGTTAGGTACCCTACTTATCGTTAAGCCGCACCTGGAAGCATTCGCTGTTGTCCAGAGCCGATCACTTATTAGAGGCCGGTATGCCTATGACGCTCACACCAAACTTGGCCTGGCTGCTTCTTGTGATCGCCGGCCTGCTCGAGATAGTTTGGTCGGTTAGCATGAAGGCCTCGCATGGCTTCACCAAGCATCACTTCACAGCAATAACACTCGTCGCGGCTGCGCTCAGTTGCTGGCTACTTGGACTGGCACTGCGGCAACTCCCGGTTGGAACCGCCTACGCCGTCTGGACCGGGATTGGCGCTGTCGGCGCAGCCACACTTGGTATCGCGATCTTCGGCGAGTCGCTCACCTTTGTGCGCATCGGATGCATCGCACTAATCGTGTGCGGCATCCTCGGTCTCAAGCTTCTCGGCGGCGAAGGTGCGGCCTAACCTCCCGCTCAAGCGGACCGCTCGCCGGCGGCGCTTACGCGCCGTCCGCTCGCGGCCGCTTAGCTTCGTCCGTTAGACCGCACAAGAGGCACTGCCATGCTTACAGGATCTTGCCACTGCGGTGCAGTCCATATCGAAGTAGCGAGAAAGCCTCGGCGACTTACGAGTTGCAACTGCTCGATCTGTCGTCGCCACGCTGGTCTCTGGGGCTACTACGACAAAAGCAAGGTGAAGATCGTGGCCCACAGAGGTGCGCTTGAGCGTTACGTCTGGGGTGACAAGTGCCTAGCGCTCTGCAGATGCGCAACCTGCGGTTGCGTGACGCACTGGCAACCTATCGATCGCGCTGGTACAAGGATGGGCGTTAACTTCCGCAACTTTGATCCGTCTGTGATTGAGTCCACTCGGGTCCGGAGACTGGACGGCGCCAAGACCTGGAAATTCCTGGACTAAACCGCGCTTCGGTCATGCGGTAGCGCGGTGAGTCGTTCGACGTCGCCTAACATCGCGTTCAAGCCGGACCATCGCGTTCAAGCCGGACGCGTGTCCGCGCGGCAGGCCGTCGGCAGCCGCTGGCACGCGCCGGTTAACTTGATCGTTATGCCTCACCATCGCTGCAATGGGCTCGCTTGAACTGAAGGTGCCGCCGCCGTTCGTGGCGCTGCTGTTCGGCTTTCTGACGTGGCTGGCGTCTCCATTGGTTGACCCAGCTGAAATTCCGTTCGGCATTCGCGTGGGCGCCGCGATAGCCGTTGCATGCACCGGCGCGGTTTTCGGGGTCTCTGCCATGGTTTGGTTCCGGCGAGCCAAGACCACAATGAGCCCTATCAAGCCTGGCGCTGCGTCGGTTCTGGTCACTGGCGGGGTATTCCGCTTCACGTGCAATCCCATGTATCTGAGCCTGTTGCTGTACCTGTTCGCGTGGGCCCTGTATTTGTCAAACTCGCTGGCTCTGCTATTCCTGCCTCTGTTCGTGCTCTACATCAATCGATTTCAAATTGCGCCCGAGGAGCGCACGCTGTCTTCACTCTTCGGTCCGGAGTACGCTGCGTACACGGGGAGAGTGCGCCGGTGGCTGTGAGGCATAGCATCTCGTTCAACCGGCCGTTGCGATTTGCGATCGTTGCTGCGCTTGCCGCGACGGTGATCGCCGGCGGCTCCTCCCAGGCCGCGCCGCTTCTCAAGGGGTCGCGCGTGCTCGGCGTCCAGGTCAACGAGGCCGAGGATCGCGACTATTTCCGGGCTTTCGCCGCGGCGAAGACTCTGGGCATGGAGGCGGTGAGCCTTTCCGCGAACTGGGACGATGTCGAGACATCCGAACGGATGTTTGCGCCCAAGCCCAACTATTTCGCGATAGCCAATTCGTTCTATCCGTCCCGCGTCAAGCTCGACCTGTTCGTGCGTGCGCTCGATACGAATGGATACCATCTGCCACGCGATCTTCGCGGCCGGCCGATTGACGACCCGCTGGTGATCGATCGCTACACGAAGTGCGTCGACTGGGTTCTTTCTCAGCTTGCCAACACCGAGTTGACTTTTCTGGGCGTCGGCAATGAGATCGACATCGGCTTGGGAAAGGACTCATCGGGTTATGAGCGCTTCGCCCGATTCCTGGCGGCGGTCAGGTCGAGGTTGAGAGCGAAATACCCGGCGCTTGCTGTTGGCGCTAGCGCGACGCTCGACGGACTCGTCGGGGCGCAGAAGGCGGTTTTGCGCCAGGTCAACCGGGAGGCGGATCTCGTCATCGTGACCTACTACCCGCTCGAAACCGGAGTCGGGGTAAGAGACCCCTCCACGGTAGTCGGCGACATCCACCGACTCGTCGACACGTATCCCGCAGTGCCGATCATCTTCTCCGAGGCAGGCTATCCTTCCAGTGCCGCGCTCAAGAGTTCCGAGCAGCGGCAGGCGGAATTTGTGCGCGAAGTGTTCAAGGCATGGGATGCGCACCCCGCCCAGATTCGACAGATCACTTTCTATCATCTGACCGACTCGGGACCGGATACGGTGGCGGAGTTCACGCGGTACTACGGACTCTCGGCCGGCCCGTTCAAGGCGTTCCTCTCCAGCCTGGGGCTCAGGACGTTCCCGGGCTCGGGAACGGACAAGGAAGCCTTTCGGACTCTTCGGGAGGAGGCGAAATCGCGAGGATGGTGACCGTGGTCACGATAATCCCGCATCGCCGACAGCAAGCGCGCCCGGGACTATGCTTGGGTGGCGGTGGTTCGCCTGCTTCGATGGCAGTGCCGTGCCGGTTTAACTCGGATCGATAGGCAGCACATGAATCTCGCCGCCTGCCGCAATTGGCTAATCGCTGCAGCGATGCTTACCCTTGCAAGCGTTGCTACGCTTTTGCTGCTGCTTTCGGCAGCGGTCATCCCGTCTGTTGTTCGGAATCCGCTGGCCGATTTTGTGCAACCCGGCATCGCCGTTTGGTGGTTTGCTTTGGGTGGTCCGTTTCGTTCCTATCCTGGATCGCCACTTGGTATCGTCTTTGCGGGTGCGACGAATGCCATGCTTTGGTTGGTGGCAATTTGGCTCGTCTGGTGGGTCTATCGCTTGGTTCGCCGTTGGCTGGGTGGTGTGGCAACATGAAGGGTGTGTTGCCTAACATCTCGTTCAACCGAACCTGTCGCCGTAGGCTTTGAGTGTTGGGCTTGGTGGCCGGTGGTCCGCTGTTGTCGATGGTGCCCGCGCCGGTTAACTCGGATCGTTAGGCATCATCCCATAGCCGGCGAGCTCTTTGAAGATGAAGGCGATTTCGGGGCCGAACCACGCGTGACGGTTGGTATTCCTTGGATTGGGTTCTCTGCTTCGATCTGCAAGTCGTCGCAGTATCCGAAGCCTGAACCGAATGGCTCCTTGCCGGCGTTCGCCATTGACTTTTCGATGCGTGGCGCGAAACATCCGTCCTTGCAGGCCCCGACAGGAGGCTACGATGCGAGCAATTCGCGGGTTCGGCGCATTCTCGTTCGCTCTACTCGGCGTCGCGTCATGCGCCTGGGCCGCGTCGTCCGTGTCGTATACCGTGACGGTGAACGGCGCGACGGTGGGCAGCGATTCGAAGACGTACTCCTCCGGCAGTGCCGGTTCGCTCACCTTTACGCAGGATGGCAACAACTACGACTCGAGGGTCGACGGCCGAGTGTGGCCGGCCAACGCAGGCGGGTTCGCGCAGGTCACGTCGAGCGCTCCCGCGCAGGCGAGCGTCACCGCCCGATCCGACAGCAGCTTCGTTCTGCGCGCACCCGGCTCGTTTTCCAAGGTCGCGGGCGGCCGCCTCGTGCTTTTCCTCAAGCTCGAGGGCAACATCACCGGCAACGCGACGCTTGTCGGCGATATCAGTGTGAAGCTTCTGACGGACGTGAGCTTGGTCACGAATACAGCGCACCAGTCGCTGAGCAACCAGCCCGGCCCCGACACCGGCGGGTTCGAAATATCATTGCCACTGGACGCAAACCTCCCGACGGATGCGTTCGTCCAGGTTTCTCCGTCGCTCACGCTTACCGCGTCCGCGAGCGTACCGGGCGGCTCGTTGCAAACGGCGACCATCGACGCCAATAACACGCTGAAGGTCGCCGGCTTTCGGGTATTCAATGCGGGCGGGGTACAGGTCACCGGCTTCGCGTTCTCTCCGGGCACGTACATTCCGGAGCTCCTACCTCTGCCGCTCGGCGTAGTGCGTGCCATCGAGTACTACAACCCGTCTTATGGGTTCTTCTTCATTACCGCGACAGCGCAGGAGATTTCCGATCTCGACAGCGGCAAGACGCCCGGCTGGCAGCGTACCGGCGAATCGTTCAACGTTTACACGACCTCGGGGGCGGGCCTCGTGGGGGTGTGCCGCTTCTTTGGCGTGTTCGGTCCGAAGAGCTCGCACTTCTACGCGCCGCGCGGGCTCGGATGCGAAGCTCTGCTCCCGAACAATCCCGTGTGGCAGTACGAGGGCGAGGCGTTCTACACCTATCTGCCGAACGTCAACGGCGACTGCCCCACGGGCAACGACCCGGTCTTCCGGCTTTACAACAACGGCCAGGGCGGCGCGCCGAACCATCGCTTCACCACGAGCGCGTCGATCCAGGTTCAGATGCTCGGCGAGGGCTGGATTGCCGAAGGCTCGGGCTCGGGGGTCGGCATGTGCTCGCCGCAACAATAGCGATTGCGGGCCGCCCGGCGCGAAACTGCTGAGGTCAACATGTGTTCGAGACCCTGCGTCGGCTCGGGCAGAGCAGAAGTCGCATGCCTAACCGATCATTCAATCGGACGCGCCATGTACGGGCTTTGGTTGATGTAGCGCCGCGTGGCGCGCCGGTTGATTCAGTACGTTAGGCCTCATCGTCCGGGCCGGCTCGGACCCTCCTTTATCTGTCGCTGTAACAGACCCGGGAACCAGTTGTGCGGGAAATCGCTGACGTACTGAACACGGTAGGCGCCCCAAGCTTGAACGACTTGCAGCGCAGCGCGCCTTCCTGGCGAAACGTGCCGAGATCTGGAGAGACATCCAGGATGGCAAATTTCCGGCTAGCTACGCGTCGGTCGGCGGAAAGCGGTTCGTTGGTGCTCCGCGGAGGACGGCGATTCGATGCGATTTCCTGATGGCAAGCAAGATCGCCCTCGGGAGCAAGTACCTACGGGACCACATATCCGATCTTGCACAGCGGGATCTGTTGTTTAGCGTGCTACGCGATAGAGAAGTCTTCCCGAACCGGACCGGAAGCAAGTTCTACTGCTGCCCGAAGTGCACGGCAAAGTTGTACGAGTGCGTGCGTTCGAAGGTGTTCCGATATATCGACAACGCAAAGTGGAAGGCAGAGATTGAGTCCGGCCGTGGAGCCTCAAGGTGAGGCCTGGCCACTCGTGCCACCGGGCCCCAGGGCTGGGCCGTTGTCCCCGCCGCGTGCGTTGAGCGTGCACCGGATTCACTTTGACCTGATTCAAGACGCATCGAAGGGCACCGGCATACTGTTTTCGACAGCCGCCAAAGGTAGTTTGCATCGCGGCGACATTCATGCGCGACGAGCTCGCCAGACTCACTCGACCGCGTCTCTGGACGACGTAGATTCGCATCCCCAGCCCGGGCGTCGGCCTGGCATACAATCCGGCAGCTATTTGCCCGAGCGCTCGTCTGTGCTCTTGGCGGCTCACGAAGAAACCGACGGGATGATGAGCACGATACGCACCGATCAGCGCAGATTGTCTGAGCCATCGCGAAGAGGCCCACTCCCCGGCTGGGTGGCGTTCGGGGTGCCGGCGGCACTGCTGTGCTTCACGAGCATTTTGAATGCGCAGACGCCGGGCATTCCTGGCATTACGTCACCCAAAGTTGTCGCGCCGGCCAAGGCGGACGCCGTGGAGACCACCGAGCAGCAACGGACGCGGATCGCCAAGCTTCTGACTGACGCGCAAGCGGAGAGTGAGCGTGCGGCGGAGCCACCGCCGGGCATCGACCCGCGCGAGGCGTCGGATTTCCGCGACGCGCAGTTCCGGCTGGTCACTGCCTACGACATCCAGCTCCGAGCGCTGGACGAGATCGAGCGCGTGCGCAAGGCGCGGAAGGACGCCGAAGCACGCGAGGCCGATTGGCATGGATTCGATTCACCGCCGCCCTATTCGATCCTCTTGCTGGACGACCTGCGCGATCAGGAAGCGGCCGCGCGCGACCGCATCGACGTGCTCGAGGGAGAGTTGGCGCAACTGCGGCTCGATGGAGCGCGCGCAGAGGAAGACCTGAAGCACGCACAGGAAGCGCAGCGCCGGGCCGACGAGGCGCTCGCGTTGGCAACGGCACCCGAGGAGAAGACCCGGCAGGCATGGCGGCGCACCCTCGCGCGCCTCCAGGCGCGAGCTGCGGCCGCAGTGATCGCGGCCGTCGAGTCACACACGAGGTTGCGCAACGACGATCTGGCTGCGCTGCGGGCCGAAATGCAGCTTCTCGGTCGGCAGGTGAGCGTTGCGCTCGCCGGGGTAACTTTCACCGAAGCCGATCTTCGCAAAGCCCAGCAGCGCATCGAAGAAAAGGTGGCCGACGTTCGACGCGCTCTTATCGCCATCGAAAGCAAGCGCAACGCCCGCATTCGCGAGCGCGACCTCGCCACGCAGGACGCCGGGCGCCTGCGGGCCAACCCCAAAGCGATGGCAAGCGATCTGGCGGTCGCGGAGGCGCGGCTCGGTGCAGCGGAAGCCGCGGTCGACTCCGATCGCAACCGTATTGACGCGCTCCGGTCCGCACAGCTCCTCGGCGAGGCGATGAGCACGCTATGGGATCAACGCTATACAGCGTCGGTAAGCACGGATGCCGAGGCGAGACGCGTGGCTGTTCTGAAGATGCGCGAGGCCGTGCGGCGCGGCGAGCGTTACAAGACTTTTGTCGAGAGCCTCGTGCGGCAGGCACGCGCACGGCTCTTGGAAGCCACATCCACGCTCGCAAAAACCGGTCTCACGCCCGCCGTGCTGCGCTACGACCAGGACGCACTCGCTGCGCGCCAAGACGCGCTCCTTTCGGTCGAGCGGTTGCGGGAGAGCCTGGGCGACGTCCTCTCGCACGTCGACCGATGGCTGGCGGACGTGGACAAGGCTGCCGCGCAGCGCGACGTCCGGACGCGGCTCATCGATGCGTGGGTCGGCGTTCGCGACCTGCTGCAGCGCGTTTGGAACTTCGAGCTTTTCGACGTCGAGGATACGACGGTCGCCGACGGGCAGCAGGTGACGATCCAGCGTGGTGTCACCGTCGGCAAAAGCGTTGGTGCGTTGGGTCTGTTTCTGCTTGGCTATCTCGCGATCGCTGCCACGGCGCGCCGCGTCGAAAAGCGCGTGGTCTCGCGGGGCTTCAATGCCCCGCGGGTGCGGACGACCAAACGCTGGATCCTCGCGTTCTCGGCGGTGCTGCTCGCGGTCCTGACGCTCAACCTCGCGCATATTCCGTTTACGGTGTTCGCCTTCCTCGGAGGCGCGCTCGCGATCGGCGTGGGCTTTGGCATGCAGACGATCATCAAGAATTTCATCAGCGGAATGCTGGTGCTGATGGAGCGCCAGGTGCAGGTCGGGGACATCGTCGAGGTGGAGAACATTACCGGCACGGTGATGGAGGTGAACCTGCGCTCATCCACCGTGCGCGGCTTCGACGGCGTGGAAACCATTGTTCCCAATTCGGCACTGATCGAGCAGAAGGTCACCAACTGGACCCGCAGCGATCGCAAGGTGAGGCGCGTCCTCAAGGTCGGTGTCGCCTACGGCTCTCCGACGCGCCAGGTGGCTGACATCCTCCGCGAGTGCGCCAAGGAGCATGGGCTGGTCCTTCGCGATCCCGAGCCGCTGGTGATCCTGGAGGACTTTGGCGACAATGCGCTCGTCTTCGCGCTGTTTATCTGGGTGGAACTCGGGCCGAACGTCAATTCGGCGCAGGTCATGAGCGATCTGCGCTTCATGGTCGACAAGCGCTTCGCCGAGGCCGGCATTGTGATCGCATTTCCGCAGCGCGACATCCGTCTCGATGCCGCGAAGCCGCTGCGGGTCGAGGTGGTGCCCACCGCGGCGCCGGGAGACGGGATGCCGCACCAGCCGGCTCGATAACGTCGCTCGTGGTCGGTTCGATTCCGGGCTCCGCCCCCACTCCCCTGCTTTCACGACGTACGCTGCATCGCGCGCGTCCTCGGTCGCTTGTTCACCGAGTACAGCGACCTCATTGCATGGCTACATCATCGACGCACCGCTTGGTTAGCTGGACCCGTTGCGAGCCGCGTCGCGGCGTTCATGGGTCACGCGCGACCACGGGCGCCCGCTCAATACTCTTACGGTCTTCTCAGGAGCAATACCACACCGACGACAATGAGGATGAGCGGCCACCACTCACGTAACAGCGGTCGGATCTGGGGAATCCAGCCAAGATTCGACGCGAGAAAAAGGGCGCCCACGACGATCAGGATCACAGCGCAAATTCGAGAAGAGAATCGCATACACATCCCTTGCGGGAACTAACACCCATGGGCAGGCGACGCTTGGAGTCCGAAGGTAGGCACCGCCCGCCTTCTGATTACGCGCGAATCCGCACGCGAGAAACCGCAACGCCTGAGTTTCTCGGCGCGCCGCGTTACCGCGTAGGTTGGCCGCTCGTGCCCTCCACACCGCCGTGCGTCGCGCCGTCACCCGATTGTCGCAGGTCGCTGGCAGATTTCAATTCGCCAAGGCCCACCTTCCCGGGAGCCGCGGCGCGACGGGAGCGGGCGCCAGCGCACCCGCTCTCGTCGCTCACTTCGCTTCGGTACCGGTTGCGTCGTCGGCGTGACGGACCCGCCGCGCCATCTCGCCGACGACCTCGCTGAACTGTTCCCCGATCTCGTGACTCACGAAGTCCTTGGAAAGGACGGCAGCCGCGATCCCCGTCGGTTCGAGCTCGAGATGGTAGACGAGCCTGGTGCCGTTCCCGTCGGGTTCCAGGGTCATCAGCGAAGCGAGCCGTCGCATGCTGCCTTCGATCTGAGTTGAGCGAATGGTCCGCAGGGGGTCGAGCTGCATCTTCCGCACGCTCGTGTAGGGAAAGCTCAAGACGCCGAACTTGGCGACACCGCGCTGCTCGATGATCAAGCCGTCGGCGTCGCGCTCGACGATCTTGGTTTGGCGCACGTTGGGGACCCACTTGTGCATGTGGTCGAAATCGGTCAACACGTCCCAGGCGACGCGAACGGGGACCGGCGCGTACATTACGACGTCGGCCACGAAGCCGTCCCCGGTCTGGGCGACGTCGATGTTGCGGATCGGGCTCTCCGCGGACGCGGAGCCCACAATCAGGAGCGAGCAGAAAAGGAACGCCGTTAAGCACCGTCTCGGCGGACGGGGCCGGGAGCCATGGGCAGGTCGCGGCAGCATCTCCCCGATTGGCCTTTTTCCATCAGAACGGAGCGCATGTTGGCTTTCCTACTTTACGGTGTCGTGACGCGACCCTGATCGGCATCGAATCGCGCGACTCTCAGGCTCGTCCATCGAATTTCAGTCCCCCGGCGCCACTACCTGCGACTGCCTTGCGTGAACCCGCGAGCGACTTCACGCCGATGCGGTCCGCCGCGCCCCTAGGCGCAGCGTCGCATCGACCAGCGCGTCGACGTCGCGAAATGTCGTCCGGTGATTGACGATCGCCGCGCGAATGGCAAGATCGCCGCGGATCAGGGTCGTCGAAGGCGCAGCGATCCCGGACTCGTGCAGGTCCGCGACGATCGATGCATTGACCGTGTCCGGATCGCCGCAGCGATAGCGGAAGCAAACGATGTTGAGCTGCGCCGGCGACAGGAGCTCGAGCCGAGGCTCGCTTCGAATCCGCTGTTCGAGGTAGCGCGCGACTTCGCACGTGTGCGAAACCGCCGCACCGATCTGGTCGGCACCATAGGTCTTCAGCATGAACCAGACCTTGAGCGCGCGAAAGCCGCGGGAAAGATCGGGCCCGAAGTCGCACGGCCACGGCGAGCCGGCGGCGAGACCCCGCGTTTCCCTGCGCAGGTATGCTGCGGACGATGCGAAGCTCGCGCGATGCAGCTCGCCGTTTCGGACCAGCAGGAATCCCGCGTCGTAAGGCGCCTGCCCCCACTTGTGGAAGTCGAGGGCGACCGAGTCCGCTTGATCGATACCCGTCAAGCGCGGTGCGAGGTCGGGGGCGAGCACGGCCAGCGCGCCGAATGCGCCGTCGACATGAAACCAGAGCTTCTGCTCGCGACACAGCGTCGCGATTCGCGCGAGATCGTCGATGGCACCGGTATTGACGGTGCCCGCGGTTGCGATGACCGCGAAGGGTCTCGCGCCGGCGCGCCTGTCCTCGACGATTGCAGCTTGCAGCGCATCGACATCGATCCGATCCAGCGGATCGGTCGCGACTTCGCGCAGGGCATCGCTGCCGAGGCCGCAAAGCTCCAATGCCTGTCGAACGCAGCCGTGCGCCGCCGTCGACGTGTACGCGACCAGGCGCTCTTCGCTCGCCGCGACGCCGCTCCGGCGAACGCCGGTTCCCAATGCCGTCGTGCGGGCCACGATGATCGCGAGAAAGTTCGCGATCGAGGTTCCAGTCAAGAACAGGCCGCTCGCGCCCGGCGGAAACCCGAGCATCTGGCGAACCCATGCGACGACCTGCCGCTCGACGTCGATCGGTGCGTGGTCTCGACCGCCGAGGTTCGCATTGAGGCCACCGGCCAGCATCTCGGCGAGCATGCCGACGACGGAGCCCCCGCCGTGGACCCATCCCATGAACGCGGGATGCACGTTGCCGGTTGCGTACGGCACGACATGTTCGACGAACTCCCGGTAGACCTCCTGGAGATCGGTTGGACGGCGCGGCAGATCGCCGTGAAACGATCGGCGCACGGCGTCGGGGATCGGCTGCCACACCGGACGATCGCGAATGTGCTCGATGTAGTCGAACATGTCATCGAGCATGCGATGTCCCTGCTCGCGAACGCGGCGCCAGTCGTCGGGATCGAGATTCGACTCGACCGGGGTAGGGTGTCGCTCGTTCACGGCGTCAGTTCCTGAACGCACCCTGGAAGCGCTCGAAATGGCGCAGGATCAGCTGGATCTTGTCGAGGATCGTGCGCACTTGCGCGATTTCGCCGGCGAGCTTCGCGAACGCACGGTCGTGGCCCTCGTTCGACCACGTTTCGGACAGGATACGGGCGCCCGCGCTGATTCGCAGCGCGCCGGCGATCGCGCCGGAAGGCTGAGGCACGGCGACTGGCTGACCAATGTGACACGATTGCGACGCGAGCACGCGCTCGGCGCGCGATGCGCCCGCTGGAAGCAGCGCTGCGAGGTCGCGGTTGAGCGCACGGTACACGATCGTGCAGTCGGCAACCGGCATCACGTCGCCATCGCGACGGATAAAGAACGGGAAGATCGTGCGCACCGCAAGCTCGTCGTTGTCCGCGGTGCTCCACGTGGCATCCGGGCATTCGGGCAGGAGTTGAAGGTTGTCCTGTCCTTCGATCAGGGCGTGCGCCGCTGACGTGAACTGCGTGAGCGCCGCGTTCCGATACTGCGCGGGCACGGCGAAATACCAATGCATCTCCTCTTCGGCGGCGACCCAGCGCAGGAGTTGCCCGATGTTCATCGTATCGCCGAGACTTTGCCTGATCGCACCCCATTCGGCCGGCCAGTCGCTGCGACTCGTGTAAGCGCGTAGCCCGACGGGGACCTGCGCGACTTCCGCCATGCGCGCGGCGAGCGGCGCCGGCACGAACAACGCGCCACTGAACGGCGGCCCGGTAAAGAACTTCGACCCCGTCGCCTGAACGACGTAGCCGTCGTCGAGATAGCAGCGAAGCCGCCCTCGGCTGATGCGCATCTGGCACGCGTCGATCACCACCTGGACGCGGCCCCGCCAGCGGGTGGCGACCTCGCGGACGCAGTCGAGGCTCGGGGAATGCCAGCCGAGCTTCGAGTGGTCCATCGCATGCAGCAGCACGCGGTTGCCGGATGCGATTGCTTGCGATGTCGCGCGGATAACATCGCGATCGATTTCGGACATCGCGCGGAGCGTTCCGTCGGCCGTCCGAAGCGGGATCAAATGGCTCGTCGTGTGTTCAGCGATGCCGTCGATCGGATCGCCCTTCGCCACCGCCACTCCGAGTGATGTCACCGAGCTGAAATGTCGTCCGACCGCGGCGAACGTCGTGCCACTCCCGGTTTCGTCCGAGGCGGCGATGACGCTCGCAACGGGCGCGCCGAGGGTCGCGAGCGCCACGAACACCGCGTGCAATTCGGAATCGGTGCCGGATGCGGAGAAGACCAGCGCGTGACCGGTGCCCTGTAGCTCCAGGAGCCGCATGACGCCGCTTCGCAGCTGTTCGGCCTCACGATCGAACGCGTCGTGCAGGCTGGATTTCGCAGCGGCATCCATCAGCGCCTGGTGCATCGCGCCGGCGGCACGATAGCCGCGATCGGAGATCGACGTCGCCGTCGACGAAGCGAACGTATACGCCTCCGGGCGCGGGAACGGACGACAGCCGTATCCGTTCAGCAACGTGGCGGGGTCGAGATGGAGACGCGCGTCGCCACCCGCGGTGAGGACTTGATCGAGCGGCGCAAAGACCGGGTCCGAGGACGGTTTGTCCTCGCCCACCTCTTTCGCACAGGTCTTTTCCGGCCAATGCTCCACTATGCCTCCGCCTCGAAACGGTTCACGCGCGGCTGCTCGCTCGTTCAACGATGCAGCGGTCTTGAATGTTGCACGGGTATTGCGACGACGCGGCTGTCTATCATAGCGCGGCACGGCTCGATCCATCACGCTTCATCGATTTGGACGTCGCGGTTGAAATCTTTACCGTTGCCATCGGATGGACTTTGTGTCGCAAACGAGCGCCATGGGGTGCGCCGTGAGAAGCGCATTTTCGCGTCGAAACCGGATCGGTGCGCGTCAGCGCGAAGGCCGTGAGGTGAGACTGTTGCTACGCGGTCCGCGCCGCCAATCATGCGGGACGAGCTCCGGGTCGTCGGCAATATTGCATGCGACATTGGTCGAGGCAGGCGGATCGACGGATCCGCCCGTTGCGCGGGTGATGTCCGATTCGCCGGCGTAGCCCCGACCAGGAATCGAAGCTCAACGAAGGCGCGTCGATCCGAATCGGTTCACCTCGGCGCGAACTCATCACCGCTGCTGCGGACTGTCTGGGCCGAAAACCATCCTCGCACGGCCGCAATCGGCGGCGGCAATTGAAACATGTTGCTTCGTTTCGAGAAACAAACGAAGCAAAACTCGCCCGTTGTGAAATTAACCGGCTGACCGCACTTGCTAGTCTGTGTTGGGGCATTGCCCGAGCACGCAACGCAGATCAGCTGCATCGGAAGTAAGGAACGATCGGACCGGGTGCCGATTCTTCTTCGGTCAGATCGCTTGCCTGATCGCACGATGCCTTTGATCCTCGGGCGTCGCGAAACAGCGGTCCAACAACCGACAGGAAAGGGACAGCAGTGAATCCGAACAAGGTACTGTGGGAGAAAGGCGACTTCACACGCATCGCGGCGAGCATGCGCGAGAGCGGCGAGGACCTCGTCAATTCGCTTGGGATCGGGACTGGCCACAAGGTACTCGATCTTGGATCCGGAGACGGCACGACCGCCCTGCCTGCGGCGAAGCTGGGTGCCGACGTCCTGGGCGTGGACATCGCGCGCAACCTGGTCCACGCCGGGAACCGGCGCGCAAGGGAGGCGGGGCTCACGAACGTCCGGTTCCAGGAGGGCGATGCGACTGATCTCGTCGGACTGCAGGATGACTCGTTTGATCTCGTCGTCAGCATCTTCGGCGCCATGTTCGCCCCGAAGCCCTTCGATGTCGCCAAGGAAATGGTGCGGGTGACCCGTCCCGGCGGGCGCATCGTCATGGGCAACTGGATTCCCAACGATCCGACGCTGGTCGCGCAGATCCTGAAAATCAGTGCGGCCTACACACCGCCTCCGCCGGAAGGCTTCATCAGTCCGATGACCTGGGGAATCGAGGCCAATGTCATCGAGCGCTTCGCGAGTGCCGGCATTCCGCGGGACGACGTGGCATGTGCTCGGGACACCTACATGTTCAACTTCATCGGTTCGCCGTCCGAGCTGGTCGATCTCTTCCACTTTTACTACGGCCCCACCATGAACGCGTTCGAAGCAGCGGAAAAAAACGGTCGTGCGACGGACCTGAAAAAGGAGTTGATCGCACTGTTCGAAAGTCAGAACACGACTCCGGGCAACGGCACGACGACGATTCCCGCGACGTTTCTGCGCGTCACCGTGACGGTGAATTAGGCGACGGTCGAGGATTCGATTCCGGCTTTCGCCACTCCGCGAGCGTTTCGATGCCTACAGCGACTGCACGTAGATCGCGATCGCCTGGATCTCCTCCGGCGTCAGATCCTTGACGATGCCATGCATCACGGGCGCCTTCCGCACCAGTCCCTGGATGTATTCGATCTGCCGCGTGACGTATTTCGCGTGCTGTCCGGCGAGGCGCGGAAAGTCTGCGACCCCCTGCGCGTGCGGGCCGTGGCACGAGGCGCACGGCGGAACGTTTCGGCTCGGGATCCCTTTCTCGAAGAGCAGGCGACCCTGCGCCACGAGCGCCGGATCGCCGGGCTCGCCACGCGAAGCTGGCTGCGTCGCGAAGTAGTGTGCGACGCTTTTGATCGTCGCCGGGTTCAGATTTCCGGCGATGCCCCACATGAAATCGTGTGCGGCCTTTTCCTCGCGCGTCTTGCTCTGGAACGCCTCGAGCTGCGCGACCAGGTAGCCTTCCCGCTGCGCAGCCAGAATTGGGAACTCGGGCGACGTGCTGATCCCACGCGGGCCGTGACACGTCGAGCAGAGGTTGATGGCCGTTTCCTCACCAATCGAGCGCGGCTCGCCTCCACCGCTCGTGCTCTGAGCCGACGCAACCACTGCCGCGCCGGTAAGCCCCGCCATCAACATCCACGCGCCAAGTCTTCTCATCGCCCTGCTCCCGGTTCTCGGTACCGACAATTCCCAAACGGCTATTGGGTACGCTGCGAGCGTTTCCAATCTCAGAACGCCACCCAAACGTCGAAGAACAGCGTGTTGTTGTTGTTTGCATTGCGCCCCATGCTGTCGTAGTTGGTGCGCGCACCGTTGAACTTCCCGTAACCGGTGTATTGCAGGAGCACGCGGAGATTCTGCAGTGGCAGCCAGTCGAGCTCCACGATGTAGCCGTTGCTGTCCGGTGTGTTCGGATCGCCGCTTGCCGTCGTGCCGTACAGGCCTTCGTCCGCGCTCCCCGTCGTCTGGAAGTACGCGAGTGTCGCGCCGTATTTACGGTCGTAGTAATACGATCCCTTGATCTTGAACGTACGCAGCCGGTCGGTCGGATTCGCGGGCGTCGGGCCTGCGCCATATCCAGCGCCGGTCGCCTGAGTGATCGGGAAGCTCGCGTTATACGACTGCTTTTCCCAGATATACGTGGTCTGCGCCGTGAACGTATGCTCGTCGGTGATGTACTGGTATTGCGCGTCGAGTGCGACGTCGTTGTATCGATCGGTCGGGGTCCCGGTATTCAAGTTGTCCGGAAAGACGTGCGCAGTCATCCCATAGGTCCCGAGCATGATCGAGTTCGGACCCCAGTCGTGAGAGTACGCAACACGCCAGTACGGATTGAAGTTGTTCAGCGTCAGCACGCCGCCCGATTCGTCGTACGGCAATCCGGCACGTAGTAGGTTGCCAGCGACGTTGGCGGTCCGATACGCCGAGAATTCCGCATAGATGGTCTTCTTCCAGTATGCGTACGCCCCGAGCCCTGCTACCTGCTGCGCAAGCGAGCCGTCGATGATCGTCTTGGCCGATGGAATCGGCGCAAGTGGTGACGCTGTATATGGGTAACCCCATGCTGGAGTACTGTTCCAAACGTCCTGAACTGTCGGATTGTTGTTCAGCGTGAGACCCAGGATCCATTCCGGCTCGGCAGCATCCACCGGCGCGTACTTGTACGCCGCGCGGATGTCGGTATTGTCGATATTGCTGTGTCCGCCGAGCGTACCGTCCGCCGAGGTCGCAAGGTTGTTGTAAGTCCACTGAATGAAAGTGCCGACGTAGTCGTTGACCTTCGTCGCGAAGAACAGGCTCGCGCAACAGAACACGAGGCTATTTTGCCGCTGCATAACGCTTGTCGTTTCTCCTGTCGCCGGATCCGTCGTGTCGTTGTTCTGGATATGCGACACCGAGGCCTGGGCCATCGCGGCCATCGGGATGTAGTCGAACTTCACCCCCTTGTCCGAACTGGACCCATAGAAGGTCTTTCCGATCGTGTAGCCCGTCAGCTTGAAGTAGCGACCGTAGGGCGTGAGCTCCGGCCAGCTGACGTGGCATGCGGGACACTCCTGTCCTGTCTGTCGCGCGAAAGAGGGCACTGCGCTCGCGTATCCGGCAACACACGTCAGGATCAGGAACGCAGCGGCCTCGCTGCAGATCCTCCAGCAGACTCGTCTTTGCATGCAATGGCTCCCCAATGGACTCACCTTGGTTGCGCAAGATGAAGCTCGCAACATCCACGAGCGGTTTCTTTCGCGTGCACATTGGGGCATGGTCACCATCGACCTGGTTTGATCTTGAACAAAATGTCTCTCGCGTTGACTTGACCTTGCACAAGATGCCTCCGCATCGGAGACCACATCAGCTAATGCGAAAGGAACGCGAAGCGGATCGACAGCCAACTGTCAGAGAGGAAACCCGGCTGACGTACTCTGGCAGACTCTCGGTGCGACGTACGCGATCAGCAATCGCTCGCCACTCGTCGCCGCGAACCGTCGCGACCGTGGGGATGATCGTTTCGAAGTACCCGTTCAGGCGACGATGGAACCGACTCGTCGCTGCGATGGTCTCGATGCGCACCGAGACACCTGGTTCGTTCGTGCAAGTGTCGGCGACTCGCCCGTCTGCGGACGGCTCGAAAAGCAAACGCCGCGCGAGTTCTTCGCGCGGCGATCACATTACAAACACGGATTCGCTGCCGTTTGCCGCCACTCCGACTGTTGATCGCCTGGTCTCGCTATTGGGTGAGCGCGCCCCGGATCGCTTCAACCGAACGCAGCGCAAGCGCTGCAATCGTCAGCGTGGGATTCGCGGCGCCACCGGTCGGGAAGACCGCGCTGCCTTCGATGAACAGATTGCGATGATCGAAGGCACGCAGATTGGCGTCGACGACAGCGCTCCCGGCTTCGCGCCCCATACGCGCCGTCCCCATCACGTGGCCCGCGCCCTGGAAGTCCTTGTCGGGCTTGTGCGAGATCTCGGTCGCCTCGAGGCGCTTGAACACATCCTCGTGGATCGCGCGCGCTTCCCCAAGGCCGGCTTTCGTGTAGTCGTCGACGCAATAGACGATATGCGGTCGCGGCAGGCCGAGCTTGTCGCGCAGCGTCGCATGCGGCGTGATGCGATTCTCGGGATCCGGGAGCTGCTCGGTCAGTGCACCCAGGCGTATCTGGCGCACGGTGCGCTCGTAGATCGCTTTCTTCAGCGCGTCGCCGCGCAATCCCTTGCCGGCAAGCGTTTGCGCGTCGCTCATCGGCGCGCCGGTCGGCCAGGACCAGCCATCGTTGCCAACCTCGATACGAAACGACGGTCGCGTCGCACGCCAGTTGCCAGCGCGCGTGCTCTCGACGCCGCAGGTCGACAACGGCCCGCGATACGGATACACCGGATCGCGCGCGAGCGCCCACGAGAGCTGCACCGGATGATCCATCAGATTGCGCCCCACCTGACCGCTCGAATTCGCGACACCACCGGGCGCGTTCCGGCTTTCCGACATCAGCAGGAGCTTGGGAATTTCGATCGCGTGGGCGGCGAGCACGTATACCTTTGCCGTGACGCGGTGATCGCTGCCATCGGGATGCTTGTAGCGAACGGCTGCGATCGTGCCGTCGCGTCCGACCTCGATCCGATGCACGACCGCCTGCGCAATCAGTTTTGCGCCAACTTTCTCGGCGCGTCCGACATGCACCGTCGCATCGTATTTCGCCTGGATCGGGCAAATGGGGATGCAACTGTTGTTGCCGCAACACGGCGGGCGATCGTCGAGAAGCAGCGAGTTGCGAGCCTGTGGCGTCGACTGGACGCGATACGGCATGTTCGCGAAGGCTTTCGCGAAGGCCTTGTCGAGAAAGGTAAGTGGAATCGCAGGCATCGGGTAGGCGGACGAGCGGGGCGAGCCCAGGTCCGCGGAAGAATCACCCGCGACGCCGATCGCCCGTTCCGCGGCGCCGTACCAGGGCTCCAGCGTCGCATAATCGATCGGCCAATCCACACCGCGGCCGAAACGCGTTGCAAGCCGAAAGTCGTCCGGCACGAGCCGCAGACAGGTGCCGAGCCAATGCCATGTCGTGCCGCCGACCTGGCGCAGATACGTGCTGCTGAACTTGTCGGCGCCGGTCTGCACGTAATAGAAATCCAGATCGTCCGAGCGTGGATGCGGGGCGTACGCCGTGTTGGGATACGCGCACTCGGGCACCTTGATCAGGGCATCGTAGAACCGCACGATCGCCGACGGACGATCGATGCGCGGACCGGCTTCGAGGATCAGTACCTTCACGCCGGCAGTCGCCAGACGTTCGGCGACAAGCGCCCCCGAGATCCCCGCGCCGACGATGATGACGTCCGCGTCCATCGTCACGCGTTCACTTGGGGGGCCCGGACCAGTAACCGGTCACGCCACCGCACATGCCCATCGGTTTTGTGAACGACATCGCCGACCAGACGTACGCGTCGATGTAGAGCACGAGCCTGTCGACCCTGCCCTGCGTGACGATGCCGGAATACCACGCAGCGACGAGCTCGTTGGCGATCGCGTCGAGGCCGTTTGCGTGCAACGCCCGATCGAGATCCGTCGCAGGCGTCGCGGCGACGAGTCGTTCGAGACGCGCGAGCGCAGCGCGACGTTCCGGCGTCGCAAACGCTGCTCGCATCTTCGCCGCGTCGCCGGCGTTCGAGGGATAGCCGGTGAGTGCGGTGGAGGTCGTGCCGAAGGACGAAGCCGCGCTGCTCTGCTTCGCGGCCGTCAGAGCCAAGGCGGGCTCGCCGAGCGTTGCGAGCGGCGTCGAAACCAGAATCTTCAGCAGTGTGCGGCGATCGAGCGTCATGGCGGATCCTTGGGCTTCAACGCTGACGCTACCAATTGAGGCGCCGGGCTGCAAGCCACCACGGGCCGGCTCCCCGAGATTCCGCGATCATGCCTGCTTCGGCCTCCCACTTGCACCGAAGCCTCATTGGCGCACAATGACCGCCGCGTCCGGTACCCGACAGCCGGCGTGCTGCGCGTTCGGGCGGTTGCGTGTTCGCTGGGCCATCGACTGGGGAGGAACACTATGCAACGCACGTTCAAGCAAGGGCGCGTGGTTCTACTCGCGCTACTGGTAGGAGCCGCCGTCGTCGGTGCCAGCCGCCCGGTTCGTGCCGACGTGATCACCGACTGGAACCAGAAAGTGATCCCCTATGTCATTTCCTACAGCCTGACCGCCCCGGCCTATCGGGACATGGCGATGATCCACATCGCGATGTTCGATTCCGTCAACGCGATCGAGCCGCGCTACCAGCCGTACAAGACGAAATTCGATGTTGATCCCACGGCGTCGAAGGATGCCGCCGCCGCAGTCGCGGCCGCCCGTGTCCTGTCGAAGCTCCATCCCGATTCTGCGACCAAGGTCGAATCGGAGCTTGCAAGCTACCTCGCCGCGATTCCGGATGGCCCCGCGAAGTCCGCCGGCATGGGCCTCGGCGAAAAAGTCGCGGAGAGCGTGTGGGCGCTCCGCGCGAACGACGGCTCGAACGCGCCGGACAGCTATCGTCCGCGAACTGCGCCCGGTCGCTATGTTCCGACGGCTCCGGTGGTCGTTCCCATGTGGGGGAAAGTTACGCCGTTCGTGATGACGAGTCCTTCGCAGTTCCGTCCCGGTCCGCCGCCATCGCTGACCAGTCGGGAATGGGCGGCCGACTACAACGAGATCAAGGAAATCGGCGCCAAGAACAGCATGAAGCGAACCGCCAGCCAGACGGAAGCTGGACGCCTCTGGCTGTACACGGGGCCGAACACCTTCTTTCCACTGGTCGTGCAACTCTCAAGCGCCAAGCGACTCGACGTCAACGACAACGCGAGGTTGTTCGCGCTGGTCGGGATGGCGACCGCCGATGCGATGGTCGCGGTGTTCGACGCGAAGTACGAGTACGAATTCTGGCGGCCGATCACGGCAATCCGCAACGGCGACGAGGATGGCAACCCCGATACAGAACGCGACGCCACCTGGGAGCCTCTCGGAGCGACGCCGATGCATCCCGAGTATCCATGCGCGCATTGCATCGTCGCCGGTGCTGCCGGAACGGTGATGCAGTCCGTCTTCGGTACGGGGACGCTGCCCGAATTCTCCCTGACGACACCGACGGCACCGGGCGTGACGCACAAGTGGACGCGACTGCAGGATTACATCGAGGAGCCATCGAACGCGAGGATCTGGTCGGGTATCCACTACCGGACCTCGACCGAGGTGGGCACCGACATGGGTCGCAAGATCGCGAGCTACGCGGTTCAAAACTATCTGCAGGCGCTCAAGTAGCGCGCGCTGCGTGGTGATCGCTTCGCGGCGCAATCCACATCATGCGTCGAAGGCGGCTCACGTTTCGAGCGGGCGATACGCCCGTTCGAATCACGAGTAGTCCAGGCACCTGCGCATTGCCGGATACGTCACGGCCTTTTGCGTTCACTTCGCTGGCCGATCAACGGCGACAGCCGTGCAGTACAAGTCTGGACGCAAGCAGAACACGCGTGCGCCAATAGATCCTGGTGTGGGGGACGACTGATGCGGTCGCATCCCCGCCACAGGTGATCGCACATTCGCCACCATCCGTCGGGATCTCCCACTTGCGCAGGTGGCCGCTCAGTAGACTCTCCTTCATCTCTTTGAGTGGCCGGAGGGACGAATGGCGTTCCGCGCTTCGTTGCGTGTGCTTCACATGCTCGTGCTCGCGCTGCTGCTCGTGGCGCTCGCGCGCCCCGCTCCATCGCGAGCCGACACGCTCGACGAGTACTCGTCCGATTTCCTGGACCTGTTCACACCCGGCACGATCCTGGCGGAAGGCGACTACGGCTTCGTCATCGTGGATACGAAGACGGGCAGGATCGTCCCGGTCGAAGGTGGCACGCCGGGCCCGCTGACCTTGCTCGGCGACGGCCGGGAAGTGGCGCAGCTCATCTGGTGGAAAGGAGACAACGCGGTCGTCGATATCAGTCGGGGCAAGCTCGTGATCATCCACTACGCCACCTGGTCTATCGTCCCCACGATCACGGAAGTCAGCATACCGGGCCTCAACGCGGCCAGTCCTGGGACGGCTGCGGTCTTTCCCGACGGCAGTCTCGGCATATCGGTCGGGAACGGCGCGATCGTGCAGGTGACCACCAGCCTTCAGGTCAATGGTCCGCCGCCGATGTGGACGGGCACCGATCTGAAAGTGGGGACGCCATGGAGAATCCCGACACCGGCGGGTGCCGCAGGACCTCCGTCGGCGCTCAACTTCACGGTCGGAAGCGACGGCAACCTCTGGTTCACCGAGACCCATCCAACCGACGCTCAGGGGCATGCGATCGTCGACGGCAAGGAACGAATCGGTCGCGTCACGCCCTCAGGCGTCATCACGGAATTCGCGGTGCCGACCTCGTTTGCCGGCACGGGTTCCGTCAACACGACCTTGGGCACGTACGTCACGCTGGGGTCCGACGGGAACGTCTGGTTCACCGAAGCCAGTGTCGGCAAGCTGGGCCGCATCACGCCCGCGGGCGTCGTCACCGAATTCGCGCTGCCACACCAAGGCACACTTCTCGGCATCGTTGCAGGACCCGACGGCAACCTCTGGGTGAAGGACTATTACGGCAGCATCTACCGCGTCACTCCGGCGGGGACGATCACGACCTTCGCCATTCCGACCAAGAGTGCCGGCAGCGACGTCGAGCTCGTGCCCGGACCGGACGGCGCAGTCTGGTTCGCCGAGGACACGGGCATCGCGCGCATCACGATGACCGGCGTGATCACCGAGTACTTGCTGCCAATGCCGAGTGTGAACGGCACGCCGATGTATCCGTACCAGCTCGCGTTCACGGCAAATGGAAGGGGCGCACTCATCGAGTACACGAGCGGCAAGTTCGCAACCTTCACGATGCCGACGCCCGCTTCCGGGACGGTATCGGTGCAGGAGTTCTACAACGCTGCGCTAGATCACTATTTCATCTCGACGGTCCCCGCCGAGATCAGCGATCTCGAGACCGGGGTTCACGTTGGATGGCAGGCGACCGGCCTCGCCTTCAACGCGTTTCCAGCGGGACATGCGGGCACCTCGCCGATCTGTCGCTTCTACATCCCGCCGGCCCTCGGCGACTCGCATTTCTTCGGGCGGGGAACTGCGGAATGCCAGGCGACCGCACAGAAGAATCCGAGCTTCGACGAAGAATCGCCGGAAGTGATGGACATGATCCTTCCCACCGCCGGCGTGTGTCCGGCCAACACGGTTCCCGTCTATCGCGTCTTCAGCAATCGTCCGGACGCGAATCACCGGTACACGACGGTGCGTGCCGTTCGCGACGCGATGGTTGCGAAGGGATGGGTGGCGGAGGGCGACGGGCCCGACCTCGTCGTGATGTGCTCGCCGTAGAGGCGGAGCCGATCGAACCCGCCCGACCGGCGGGCATTCGAAGAGGATGACCGTTGCTTGCGGTCCAGAGGCGACCGTCGGTGTTCGCCGACGGCCGCATCGTGACCGCTGAATGACCTCGAGTTACTTCGCCATCGCCTTCCTGATCAGACCCACGATGATCATCAGGATCGCGCCGCCGACCCCACCGCCGGCGACTTGGCCGATGATCGACCCGATGTCCATCCCGCCACCCCCCGCCAGCGCGGGGATCAGCATACCGAGAAGTTGTCCTCCGATCCCGCCACCGAGAATACCGGCTATCGAGTTCCCGACTGTCCCCAGGCTGTAATCCTTCATGAGGCCGCCCGCAATGTTTCCGCCGACTGCGCCACTAATCAACTCGATGATCAACGCTACGATGTTCATATCCTCTCCTTGGTGTGTGTCATCCCCTTACAGCGACGATCTCGTACGTCCCGTCAGCTCTTCGCCGGCGCGACCTGCCGTCTTGCCCTTTCCGCTTCCGCCTGCGCGGCCATCGTCAGCTCGTATGCGACGTGGTACTTGTAGACGTTGCGCACGTAGGTGATGGTCTCGGTGCCGATCTGCTGCGCGACCACGATCGCATCGTCCTCGTTGTGTTGATCAGGTTTCGCTCCTCCACGCCAAAGCGGCCGGAGCTGCGACCGCGGGCCCGGCATTGCCAAAGGCAGTGCGCCGGTACCGTACACCATTGGCGGGGAGATGACTAGAATGCGAACGCGTGTCGCTATGGAGACTGCGCCCCATTCGCCATAGCGTCGAGATCCATCGTTACAAAATCATGATCGCCCCCAGCTCCGGGCACGGTGATACTCCTGCGAAAAGCGGGGCCGTCGAGACGATTCGGTGTCGCGGCCTTGCGGATGTCGTGGGCTTCGCGCACCTCGTAAGTCAGATCGAGACCGTGATGGCTCGCATCAGCGCGAAAGACGGCGCGCGGCTTGAACGAATCGGCTCGGAGAAGCGTGTCGTGCCGGGCGACCGTTGGCGAATGGCTATTGCGCCGCACGATGATTATGCATACGCCGGCTACATCTACCCGCTCGTGCTCAGGAACGTCGGTGCCCCGTGCGTGATCATCTTCGGCGTGGCGCATAAGGCCCGGCAGCTAGGCCTCGAGGACCAACTGATCTTCGACAGCTTCACGCATTGGCGCGGCCCCTACGGCGACATTCCAGCATCGGGAATGCGCGAGCGGATCATGGCGCGTCTGCCCGGTGGAAGCTATTGCGTCCACGACGAGATGCAAAGCATCGAGCACTCGGTCGAGGCGAAGCTGCCGTTCCTGCAACACTTCAGGCGCAACGTCACATTCGTGCCGATCCTGGTGCCGGCGATGTCGTTCGCGCGCATGGCGGAGCTCGCGCGCCAGCTCGCGCAGGCGATCGCGCACTGCGCGCGCGAGGATGGTCTGCGATGGGGCGAGGATATCGCCCTCGTCTCTTCCACCGATGCCGTGCACTATGGTGACGAGGGCTGGGGCGGTCGGAGCTTCGCGCGCTTCGGCGTGGGCGCCGCGGGCTATGCGAAGGCGCTCGAGCACGAACACCGGATTTTGCACGATTGCTTCGACGGCGATCTCACGCCGGAGCGCGTCGAGCGGTTCACGCGCTACACGCTCGCCGACCACGACCATCGCGAGTACCAGTGGCCGTGGTGCGGTCGCTACTCCGTCCCGTTCGGATTGCTCACCGCATGGCATCTGCGGGAGCTGTGCCGCGGTCCGGCGTTGTCGGGCATCGTCCTCGGTTATACGACGTCGCTCGAGGATCAGACGATTCAGGTCGACGATCTCGACGGGATGGGCGTGACAGCGCCGGCAACGCTTCGTCACTGGGTCGGGTATGCGGCCGTCGGCTATTGCTGACGAAGAGTGGTGGAACATGAGCGCGATGGCCCTGACGCGCGACTCGTGGAGCATGCGCGCCGTGACGGAATGCGGTGTTGCTACGACCGGTAAAGAATCGTGACCGATGACGCCGACCCCTCGATGCGCCCGTTTCGCGTCGCGATTGAGCAGTCCGCGATTGCCGATCTGAAGACGCGACTTTCGCGCGTCTGCTGGCCCGATGAAGCGCCGGAGCCGCCATGGCGCTACGGCACGTCGGTCGCCTTCATGCGCGAGCTGGTCCACTACTGGTCGAATACCTACGACTGGCGTCGGACCGAGGCTGCGCTCAATGCCTGGCCGCAGTTCACGACGCGCCTCGACGGGATCGACGTGCACTTCCTCAAGGTGGAAGGGCGCGGTCCGTCGCCGAAGCCTCTCCTGCTCTCGCACGGGTGGCCCGGCTCCGTGCTCGAATTCATGAAGCTGATTCCGCTCCTCACCGATCCGGCGGCGCACGGCGGCGATGCGGGCGATGCATTTAGCGTCGTCGTACCGTCGCTACCCGGGTACACGCTGTCGTTCCGCGAAAATCAGCCTCGACGGGCGCTGCCTGAAATCGGCGCGACGTTCGACGCGTTGATGCTGCGCCTCGGTTATCCCCGATACGCCGCGCAGGGCGGCGACTGGGGTTCGTTCGTCACGGCATGGCTTGGCGCGCATCGCGCCGACCATCTGCTCGGTATTCATCTCAACATGCTGCCGTTGCGCCGCGATGCGGCGATGTTCACGAATCCCACGGAGGACGAGCGCCGCTACCTCAAGGAGCTCGAAGCGTGGCTCAAGGAGGAGACCGGCTACCAATGGATTCAGGGGACGCGCCCGCAGACCCTTGCGTTCGCGCTTTCCGATTCGCCGGTCGGGCTCGCCGCGTGGATCGTCGAGAAATACCGCGCGTGGCCAGACTGCGACGGCGATCCACGCAATGCGCTGTCGATGGACGAGATGCTCGGCAACATCAGTCTCTACTGGTTCACGAACTGCGTCGGCGCGTCGTTCTGGCCGTACTACGCGCGGATGCACGGGCCGTGGCCTATCGACGGCCGCATTGGCGTCCCGGCCGGCTACTGCGAGTTTCCGCGCGAAATCCTGCGCCCCCCGCGCGCGGCCGCCGAGCGTGTCTTCAACATCCGCCGCTGGAGCGTGATGCCGAAGGGCGGCCACTTCGCGGCGCTCGAGCAACCTGCGGCGCTTGCGCATGAAATTCGGGAGTTCTTCCGGGCGTTGACGTAAGCGGACGCATCGGCGCGACGGCAGGCCGCGAGATCGACGCAGATCGTTCGTTTGCGCCACCGACCAAGGCGGTGTGCCGAGAGCTTGTCGCGGCGTCCGTTCCGATAATTCAGGGTCCCGCGCGCCGAATAATCGTTTGTCCGCTGCGGCCGGGAATCGCATAGTCCCACCATCGCATCGTCGCCACACCGGCGAGGGCACGCATGGGCTTCCAACGCATTGTTGCAATCGCTCTTGCTGCATTGCTGGTCTCGTGCGCGCAGGCGCCGACTGCGCCGACGGCATCCGATGCGCCTGCGACCACCACGCAAGCGCCGGCGCCGACGACTGCCGCACGACCACCCGCTGCCGCGGCCGAGTCGGCTGCGATGGCGGCTCCTGCGCCACCCCCGCTGCCTCTTGCGGCGGCTGCGCCGTTCACGCCGACCCCGCTCGTCGAGGAAGGCAAACCGGTCAAGTGGTGGTTCGCCTTCAAGTTCAACGCGAAATCGTTCGCGGCCTGCGGTGGCGGAGTGCAGACGACGAGCTGCCCGTTCGGGGGCACCGTCGCGCAGTACACCCGCTATAGCCGCGCCTACGTGTATGCCGACAGCGTGCACCCGTCGTTGCAGCAAGGCGCCGGCTGCATCGGCGAAACCCAGGGCGATCCGCTCGGCGCGACGTTCGACGCCATCTACAACCACGAGCTGCACTACGTGGTCTGGAATGACCAGTTCTACCAGGCGCCGAAGATACCCGGATGCTCGGGGAACTCCTGCGGCGCACCGTGGGGGCACTCGAAGGGAACGCTGGTCTGGAACGACGCGGGTGAGGGCCTGGTCCTGCAGGTGTCGACGCCGGCGTGGCCTGGCGCCGCGAGCCGCGACCATCCGCGGATCGGCGATGGCAACACGCTCGGCTGCGTGCAGGACAATGACATCCTCCTGAGCCAGCATTTCTTCGCGCTGCAGCTCACGAAGCATGACGTGGTCAAGGTCCTGCGTGCGCTTCAGAACGCAAGCGTCGTCACCGATCCAGGCAATGTGCAGATCGTGCGCAACGGCGGACCCGCCGACATTCAGGCGCTCGTGAGCGCGCTTGGTGTCAAGTCGGCGAGCACCACGTTCACGAAGGAGACGCTGTCGAGCGGTGTCGTGCTGATCTCCAAACCATCGCGGCTCAACGTCCCGCCGTGGCAGTTCGTCTCGGCGGTGCTCGGCGGCGTATCGCTGAAAACCGCGACGCTGTGGCAGGAGCCGAAGATTTACACGACGCCAGCCCACAAGAAGATCGGATGCTGGGACGAGGCGCTGTCCCGGCCCGGCCGCGTCGAAATCGCGACCAGCGGGAGCTGGGAGGGCACCGACGTCGGCCTCGAAGGCGGGCCGGGCGCGAACTTCAATCACGCGAAATTTGCCGTGTCGATTTCCAACGGCAAGCACCTTTCGGTCTTCGGCGACATGAACCAGTCCGGAGCATTGGCGGGCAACTGCAAGAGCGCGCAAAACAGCCGCGGCGGGCTGTTTTTCGTCGTCGACGACGAGGCGCTCAACCGGAGCATCACCGATCTCATCGATGGCGACGTTGCGCGAACTGCACCGCACTAGCGCCGATGGGAACCGAGGTGCTTGCAATGGGTCGGGCAGCCTCCATCTGATCGAAGGAGGGCGAACAATGACGAGCCACTACGACTGGAAGAACGCAATGCAGCATTGCGCGCATTGCGGCTGGACCGGGCATGGCCGCGAAGCAAGAGTCGGCGAAACCTTCAACGACGGCGCCGAATATCACTGCCCGCAGTGCGACGCCTACTTCGGTTACGTCGAGTTTCCCCTGTTGCAGGAAACCTTGATGGACCCGCGAGCACCGGAAACCGATCGCGCGTTCGCGCAAATTGCGTTGCGCAGCGTGGCGGAAGAGCAAGCCGCCCGGATCGTGGCCAACGCTCAGCGCAGCGCACGGAGTGCATGCGAAGAAACCGCCAAGGTGCTGGCGGGCGCGCAGGCCGCCGCGCGAAAGACACCGGAAGCTTCGGCGTAACGCTTCGCAACTCGGGCAACCGCGGGCTGAGGTTGCGAGCCAGCGACGCGCAACGCGCTCGGGCGCGCGGACGACTCTAGGCCGCAATCACGGCAATCCGCACAACGTCACGCTGTCGGGGCCGTAGCCTTCCGCGATATAGCCCTTCGCAACCTACCGCATCTCGAACAACCGCGCGGATTCGAATCACCGCCACACGCCGAGCCCGATGCGCGATCGGATAGGATGGGGATATCCCCCGCCCGAGCGCGCGCCAGTCGCATCCGATACCGGCGCTCGGTTACACCAGCTGGAAGTTCACGACCGGCGTCGGCATCAGCGCGCGATCCGGGGGACGGATGGGCTTGACGGCGCGCAGCACGACGATCATTTCCAGCACGACGTTTCGCAACTGCCGGACACGCTGCAGAACGGCGTCGGCGGAGAGATTTGCGTTCTCGGCGCGCGGAAGCACGAGCGTGATGTTGTCGGCGGACCAATCGCCCCGATAGCCGTAATCGGCGCGCCAGTACGTCGGTTGTGCGAAGTACGCGAAGCTGTTCATGAAGAACCGCTGGCAGTGCGTCGGATCCTCGTCGGCATCGTCGCTCGAGCCGTAGGGACAGCGGATCGTGAACAGCGCGTTCGGCTCGGCGATCCGGTGCAGCTCCTGCATCAACGCGAGCGTGTCGTGAATGTGCTCGAGCACGTGCGACATCTGCATCTTCGAAACCGAATTGTCGGCGAAGGGCAGCGGCGTTGTGCGGCAGGCGTCGAGGTCTGCGACGACATCGATGCCCGGCAGCGGTGAAAGGTCGACATTGACCCAGCCCGGCAACGGCGAGCGCCCGCATCCGAGATTGAGCTGCAAACCCATGTCGGCCCCGAATCGAAAAGGCGGCCGATCTTAGCGATCGCCGCCGGGGCGCGCAAGGTGATCAGTGGGCTTCGACCGATGCCGTGCCGAGCCCGAGGCGCTCGAGCATCCGGCGGTACTCCGCGGGCGTATCCATATCGCTCGTGAACCGGTCGTGCTTCGCGTCGTATCGGAAGACATCTTCCGGATATTCGTTCGCGAGCTTCTTGCATCCGATGTGGCGCTCGCCCATCGCGACCTCGTGTACGTAGCTCGATGCGAACACGATGGGGTTGCCGCGCTGGTCGCCGAAATACGGGATCAGGATCGAGCGGTCAGTCTTGTTACGATACGCCTCGACGAGCTCGATATAGTCCCGGGATTCGAGCAGCACCATGTCTCCGAGGCACATCATGACGACATCGGTGGCTTTGGTGAGCGCGCCGACGCCGATGGCCGCCGAGGTCATCTGCCCTTCCTCGTAGCGCGGGTTCGGCTGCAGCGCGACCGGAAGATCCAAAAGCGCCTGCATCACGTCGCCACCTTTGAAGCCAGTCACGACGACGACTTCGAGCGGGTCGGCCGCCAGAATGCGCTCGACGGTGTGGCGCACAACCGGCTTGTCGCCCATCGGCAGCAGCATCTTGTGCCTTCCCTCCATCCGCGACGAATTACCGGCGGCGAGCACGACGGCGGACCATCTCATGCGGACACCTTCATCAGGGAGGCGCGGCGGATTGCGGCGTACTTCGCGGGATTTTCCCGGAACGTGACCCAGCAGCTGTCGCAGCAGAAGTAGTAGATCTCGTCGTCGACGATTTCGACGTGCTTCGGCGTCTTCGTCGACACCGCGATGCCGCACACCGGGTTGATAAAGGTGTCGGCGGTTTCGGCGCCCGCCGCGCCGCCGGATTGCGGGGGTGCGCCCATCGCCAACGCTGCAGTTTCGACGGGCAACTCGCCGGTCGATCGGCCGCGCAGTGCCGCGAGCACCCCGGTCATCGCCACGAGCGCGATCTCGCCCGGGGTCCGGGCGCCTGCATCGGGGCCGGCCGGTGCCTGCAGACGATCGAGCCGCGCCGCCTCGATGCCGCGCATGCGCATCATCTCGCGCAGCTTGTCGGCCTTGCGCTTGCTCGCGATCATGAGAACGTGCGGAGCGGAGCTCTTGAGCGCGGTCTCCAGTGCGTCGGCGTCCCCGGTGCCCTGCGTCGCGATCAGCACGACTCTCGCCTCTTCGGGAGTCGAGACGAGGCGAATCCCCAGTCGTTGCGCAAAAAAGCGCGCGTCGTCCGCAGCCGGCGTGTCGCCGAGGATGCACAGCGAAATCCGCGTGCTGTAGGGCTGAATGAACAGCTCGATGGTGCCGTTGCTGGCGCAGGCCATGGCGTGCCGCTCGATGCCGAGCTCGGGAAGTGCATCATCGTTGGCGATGCGCAGAAGCTTCGGCTCGCCGCTCGCGATGGCTTCGCGCGCGCCCGCGATGACGACATCCTTCGCGCACCCGCCGCCGATCCAGCCGAACAGCGCCCCTTCGCCCGTGACGATCGCCTGCGCGCCGACATACGCGGACGTCGGCGGCGCGACGCGCACCACCGTCACCATCGCGTACGGCTCGTCGCGCTCGTTCAAGGATTGTGCGAGTTGCAGGAGCTCGGCCGAGGTCATCGGAGACCCTCGAGGATGTCCGGCAGCACGCGCTCGAGCGTCGCGAGATCGGCGCCGGGTACCAGGAGATCGAGATGCGGCAGCGCGGCGCGCATCCCCTGGCTCTCGGGCGTCCATCCGCTGCGCGCCGCGAGCGGATTGATCCAGACAACGCGGCGCGCGCGCCGCCTGAGCTCCTTGAGCGCGGCGGCGAGCTCCTTCGGCTCGCCGGTGTCGTAGCCGTCGCTCACGACGATCACCGCCGTGCGCGAATGCACGCGGCGGGGCGCATGCATGCGATTGAACTCGTGCAGACACTCGCCGATGCGCGTCCCGCCGCCCCACCCTTCCGCCAGCAGATGCATTTTCTCCTGGGCTCGCCAGGCATCCGTGTCGCGCAACGCTTCGGACACGCCGGTCAGCCGCGTGTGGAAGATGAAGCTTTGCACATCGGTGAGCTCGGCGGTGAGTGCCCGCGCGAGCCGCAGGTAGAAGAAGCTGTACATGCTCATCGACCGGCTGACATCGAGCAGCAACACGAGCCGCGGGCGGATACGGCGCCGGTCCTTCCACGCGAGCGACAGCGGCATGCCGCCGCGCTCGACGCTGCGGCGGATCGTGCCCTGCAGATCCAGGCGACGGCCGCGCATCGCACGCGCCTCGCGCCGTAGTTCGAAGCGCTTCAGGCGCCGCGCGAATCGGCGCATCAACGCTTCGATCTGGCGCGTCTCGTCGGCGCGATCGAGCTCGGCGAAATCGGTCGTCGCAAGAAGCGTCTCGCGGCTCGCGGCATACCTGGCCGCATCTGCATCGCGTTCACGACGGCGCGAGGCTTCCTCCACCTCGTCTTCCTGGGCTTCGCGAAGCGAGCGCACGGAGGCATGGCGTCGCGACGCGCGGTGCTCGCCTTCGACGAACACCCGCTTGTTCGGTGGCAGGAAGTAGGCGTCGAAGAGCGCGTCGAAGCGCCGCCATTCGCCGGCGTGGCCGCACAACATCGCCTTCAGGTTCCAGCGGAGGACGTCGCGATCGAGGATCCCGATTTGCGCCGACGTCGCGACGATGCGCGCCGCATCGCCGCCGCCCACCCCGAAGCCGTTGGCGTGCAGGAAGCCGCTGAAGCCCGCCAGCCGGGCACGCAGCGCGTCCGACGGCTCGCGTGAAAACGTCGTCGTCGACGTCAGCATGTGGCCGCTACCCGCGCGACGACTTCCGGCGTGAATGCGCTCCGGTCTTCGCGCGTCTTGATCAGCGCCGAGAGCGTCTCGAGAATCTCGCCGGCCCTGCTCTCGTCGAGCACGGTGACGCCGAGCCGGAGCAGCGCCGCGGTCCAATCGAGCGTCTCCGCAATCCCCGGCTTCTTGATCAGATCCATCCGCCGGACGCTTTGCACGAACTGCACGATCTGCTGCGCAAGCTCGCCGGCCGCAGCGGGAGCGCGAATCTCGACGATCGCCAGCTCCTTCTCGAACGACGGATAATCGACATATTGATAAAGGCAGCGCCGGCGCAGAGCGTCGGAGAGCTCGCGCGTGCCGTTGGACGTGATCACGACGAGCGGTAACGTCGTCGCGCGAATCGTGCCGAGCTCCGGAATCGACATCTGAAAGTCGGACAAGAGCTCGAGCAGGTACGCCTCGAAGGCCTCGTCGGCGCGGTCGACTTCATCGATCAGGAGCACCGGCGGCTCGCCGCAGGTGATCGCCTCGAGCAACGGCCGCTTCAACAGATAACGCTCGGAGAAGATGTCCTGCTCCTTCGCCGCCACGCTGCGCTCGTCGTGCTCGAGGAGCTTGATCGCGAGGAGCTGCCGCTGATAATTCCATTCGTACATCGCGGCGTGCGCGTCCAGTCCCTCGTAGCACTGCAGCCGGATCAATCGCGCATTGCGCACCGCGGCCAGTGCCTTTGCGACTTCCGTCTTCCCGACGCCCGCATCGCCCTCGACGAGCAATGGCCGATTGAGGTCGAGCATCAGGAGCAGCGCCGCGGCCAGGCTCGGGTCGGCGACATACCCCGCACTCGCGAGCTGCCGCTGCAGCTCGGCGACTTCGTTGCGCCGCTCCCGGGGTGCGCTCATGCCGCTTTGTTCGTGAACAGGCCGCGTATCCACGCCTTGAACACGGCCCACGCCAGTGCGAGGCCGTTCAGCGGTTGCGCTTCCGGGACCACCGCACTGCCGGTTTGCGCTGACGGTGCGAGGGCTGGTTTTGGCGCAGCAGCAGCAACGGGCGCGGTCAAGCTTGCAGCGGGATCCGCGCGCGATGCGGCGCTCGGAGCCGAAACGGCCTCCCCGCTTCCGGTGGGTCGCGATGCGGCGGGTTCGGTTGACCCCGTCGGGGCTGACCCGCCGCCGCCTTCTGACCCCGAAGACGACTGCGCTTCGACGCGCCCGGCGAAGTTCGCGGCGAATTGCTTGAGGATCTGATCGGAAACGGCATCCATCATGCGACCGCCGAACGTTGCCGCCTTGCCGCTCACGGACGCCTCGCTATGCCCAACGAGCTCGCTGCGTCCGGCGTCAGCGTCTTGCACCTTCGCCGTCAAGTCGAGCGCTGCCGCGGACGAACCCGAGCTGTCCGTACCCTTCGCGACCAGGCGGATCGTGCGCTTCACCGCGTCGAGCGCCTGCACCTCGATCTCGCCTTTGAACGCGAGTGTCGCGGGGCCGACCTTGACCGTCACCGTGCCCTTGTAATGCGCATCGTCGATGCGTTCGGTGATCTTCGCGCCCGGCATGCACGATGCGACGGTCGGGATGTCCGCGAGCGTCGCCCATGTGACCGCGGACGGCGCGGGCATCGGGAACGTCCGGTCGATCTTGACCTTCACGCTTCTCGCTTCAGCGCTTGTTGAGCCCCAGCGCGCTGCACTGCTGCCACACGCGGTACGACGTGTGCGGCATGTCCATGTGCGTTACACCGAGGTGCGCGAACGCGTCGACGATCGCGTTGGAGAAACACGGAATGCCGCCGACATGCGGTGACTCCGCGACACCCTTCGCACCGATCGGATGATGCGGCGACGGCGTCACCGTGAAGTCGGTCTCCCACTTGGGCGTCTCCACGGCGGTCGGCAGGAAATAATCCATCAGGCTGTTGCCGAGATGATTGCCGGATTCGTCGAACGGGATCGCCTGTCCCATCGCGACCGCGAACGCCTCGGTCAAGCCCCCGTGAATCTGGCCTTCGATGATCATCGGATTGATGCGCGTTCCGCAATCGTCGAGCGCGTAAAACCGCCGCACCTTGGTCTCGCCGGTGTACTTGTCGATATCGACGACGCACACATAAGCACCGAACGGGAACGTCATGTTCGGCGGGTCGTAGTACTCGGTCGCGTCGAGCCCCTTCTCCATCCCGTCGGGCAGATTGCTGGTGTGCGCCGCCATCGCGATTTCTTTCATCGTCTTCGCAGCGGAGGGATTGCCCTTCACCTTGAAGCGATCGACATCCCACTCGAGATCCGCTTCGCCAACTTCGAGCAGATGCGCAGCGATCTTTTTCGCCTTGTCCTTGATCTTGCGCGCCGCGCGCGCGGCCGCGGCGCCTCCGACCGGCGTCGAGCGCGAGCCCCACGTGCCGGCGCCATAGGGTGCCTTGTCGGTATCGCCCTCCTCGATCTGAATCTCCTCCGAGGGCAGCCCGAGCTCGGTCGCGATGATCTGCGCGTACGTTGTGGCGTGCCCCTGGCCCTGGCTCATCGTGCCGAGCCGCGCGATCGCGCTGCCGGTCGGATTCACGCGGATGTCACAGCTGTCGAAGAGCCCGATGCCCAGGATGTCGCAGGCCTTGGTCGGTCCGGCGCCGACGATCTCGGTGAAGGTCGAGATGCCGATCCCCATCAGCTCGCCGTTGGCGCGCTTCTGCGCCTGCTCCTTGCGCAGGCCCTCGTAATCGACCGCCTTCAGCACTTTGTCGAGCGCCGCGTGATAGTTGCCGCTGTCGAGCGTCCAGCCGAAGGCCGTGGTGTACGGGAACTGCTCGGCCTTCACGAAGTTGCGCCGGCGGATCTCCGCCTTGTCCATGCCGAGCTTCTGGGCGAGCACGTCCATCATGCGCTCGATCAGATACACGGCCTCGGTGACACGTAGCGAGCAACGATACGCGACGCCACCCGGCGCCTTGTTCGTGTAGACGGCGTCGACGCGGCAATAGGCCTTCGGAATTGCGTACGAGCCGGTGCAGATGTTGAACAGCCCCGCCGGAAATTTGGTGGCCGATACGTGCGAGTTGAACGCGCCGTGGTCGGCGAGTGCTGTGAACCGCAGCGCCTTGATGCGTCCATCCTTGTCGGCCGCAAGTTCGCCGACACCGTGATAGTCGCGTGCGAAGCCGGTCGTCGAGATGTTGTCGATCCGCGATTCGATCCACTTGATCGGCACGCCGGTCACGATCGACGCGACGATGGCCGCCACGTAACCGGGGTACACCGGCACCTTGTTGCCGAAGCCGCCGCCGATGTCGCCACCGACGATGCGGATCTTGCTCTCGGGAATACCCGACAGCATCGCCACCACCGTGCGCACGAGATGCGGCGCCTGCGAGGTCATGTAGACGGTCAGCTGACCGCGCACCTTGTCGAACGACGCGACGCAACCGCAGGTTTCCAGGGGGCACGGGTGCACACGCGGATTCAGAATCTCCTCGCGCACTGTCACGGCAGCGCTCTTGAAGACGGCGTCGGCGCCTTCCTTGTCGCCCGCTTCCCAGGTAAAGATGTGATTGGGATGCGTGCGCGGCCCATGGCCGACGTTGTCCTTGTCCGCGATGTCCTCGCGGATGATCGGCGCATCCTTCGCCATCGACTTCTTCGGATCGACGATCGCCGGCAGCTCCTCGTAGTCGACGACCACCGCATCGGCGCCATCGGCCGCCGCGTAGCGGTCCTGCGCGAGCACGAACGCGACTTCCTGGTACTGGAAGCACACTTTCTTATCGGCGAGCACGGCCTGAACGTCGCCGCCGAGCGTCGGCATCCAGTGCAGCTTGACCGGCTTCAAGTCGTCGGCGGTCAGGACCGCGACGACGCCGGGCACCTTGAGCGCCGCGCTCTTGTCGATCGACTTGATCCGCGCATGCGCGTAGGGACTGCGCACGATGGCGCCGAACAGCATCCCGGGAAGCTTGATGTCGTCGACGTAGCTTCCCTGTCCACGGATGAAGCGCGCGTCCTCCTTGCGCTTGCGCGCCGCGCCCATCCCTTCGAGTTTCGATTCGCGCTCGAGCTGGTCGTCAGGCATGGCTAAAGGCTCCGATTCGAGAGGTTAGGCCGCGGCTTGCGCCGAAAGCTTCTTCGCCGCCGATTGCACGGCCTTGACGATGTTCTGGTAACCCGTGCAGCGGCACAGATTGCCCGCCATCCAGTAGCGGATTTCTTCTTCCGTCGGGTTCGGGTTTTCCTTGAGGAGGCGATACGCGCGCGTGATCATCCCGGGCGTGCAGTAGCCGCATTGCAGCGCGTGATCGAGATGAAACGCTTCCTGGAGGGCGTGCAGCTCGCCGCCCGGCGCAAAGCCCTCAATGGTCAGGACTTCGGCGCCGTTGCACTGCACGGTCAGCACCGTGCACGACTTGACCGACATGCCGTTCAAATCGACGGTGCATGCGCCGCAGTGGCTGGTCTCGCAGCCGATGTGCGGGCCGGTGTGCTGCAGCTTTTCGCGCAGCGTATGGATCAAAAGCTCGCGCGGCTCGACGACGACGTCGACATCCTTCCCGTTGAGCTTGAAGGAAACGGCTTGCTTCTTCGCCATGTTCGCCTCCGTCGTGTTCTTATTGCGCCGCCCGCTGGCGCGCCGTCGTAAGCGCGCGCACCGTCATTTCGCCCGCCATCGCCGTCTTGTACGCCTCGTCGCCGCGTTGATCCTTGACCGGCGCGCAGATGCTCATCGCGAGCCGAGCCGCGTTGGCAATCGCGGCGTCGTCGAGCTTCTTCCCACGCAGCGCATCTTCAGCGGCTTTCGCGCGAAGCGGCGTCGGACCGACGTTGGTCAGCGCGATGCGGACGTCATCGACGGCACCGCCCTTAATGCGCAACAGGACCGCGGCTGCCGCGGCCGCGAAATCGCCGGTCTTGCGCTTCAATTTGGAATAGCAGTACCCCGAGCCGGCAGCGGGGATCGGAATGCGAATCGCGGTCATGATCTCGTCCGGCTTCATCTGCGTGTCATAAGTGCCGAGGAAGAATCCGTCCGCGGGGACCGTGCGCTCGCCCCCCGCGCCGCGCAACACGAACTTCGCGTCGAGCGCGATCATCAGCGCCGGATGATCGTTGCCGGGATCGCCGTGGGCGATGTCGCCGCCGATCGTACCCTTGTACCGGACCTGCGGATCCGAGATCTGGCGCGCGCCTTCGACGAGGAGCGGACATTTCTGCTGCAGGAGCTTCGACCAGATGATCTCGTTCTCGGTGGTCATCGCGCCGATCACCAGCGTGCCGCCGTCCTCGCGGATGCCTTTGAGCTCGGCGATCTGCCCGAGGTCGATCAGGTGCCCCGGCTGCGCGAAGCGAAGCTTCATCATCGGCAGCAGGCTGTGGCCGCCGGCCAGAAGCTTGGCGTCATCGCCGAGCTGCTTGAGGAGGTTGAGTGCGTCGGGAAGCGTCTTCGGAGCGTGATAATCGAATGCGTGCGGAATCATCGGTCGATCCCTCCACCAGGCACGACGCGGTTCTCGGTTTTGGGCGCGCCGCGAACGCGCATCTTGCCAGAATCCCGGCGCCGGCGACCGCCCGCGTCGGCGCCGACCAGGACGGCCGTCAACCCGCGTCATGTCCCGCTCGCCGGTCCGCCGGCCAAGGGGGCGAACATCCTCGGGCCGTCGATAATCCGGCCCGTTGCTCATGGTCAGGTTGCCAGCTTGTCGAATTGAGTCCGGCTCGTTCGTCGTACATTAGAGCGCGGTTGGCCTCGGATCGATCCCGGCCCCGGCAACCCGCCCCCATCGAAAGAGGAGACGACAAATGCGTTTCATGGTCATCGTGAAGGCCACCAAGGCGTCGGAAGCGGGCGTTCTGCCGGACGAGAAGCTCTTGACCGACATGGGAAAATTCAACGAGGAGCTGGTCAAGGCCGGCGTGATGCTGGCGGGCGAGGGCCTGCAGCCGAGCTCCAAGGGCGTCCGGGTCCGGTTTTCGGGCGCCCGGCGAACCGTCACCGACGGGCCGTTCTCGGAAACCAAGGAGCTGATCGCAGGCTTCTGGTTGTGGCAGTGCAAATCGATGGCGGAGGCGATCGAATGGGTGAAGCGCTGCCCGAACCCGTTTCCCGACACCGACTCCGAGATCGAGATCCGGCAGGTGTTCGAGTCCGAGGATTTCGGCGCCGAGTTCACGCCGGAGCTTCGCGCGCAGGAGGAGCGGCTACGCGCGCAGATCGACCGGAACGCGAAAGCGTAGCGCTCGTCTTGCGCGATCCCAAGCGTTACTCATCCCCTTTCGCACAAGGAAACGTCATGCGAGTCGAGCCCTATCTGTTCTACAACGGTCGCTGCGAGGAGGCGATCGAGTTCTACAAGCGCGCGATCAGCGCGAAGGTCGAGATGCTGATGCGGTTCAAGGAAGCGCCTCCCGGCGAGGGGCCGCCGATGCCGCCCGGCACCGAGAACAAGATCATGCACGCGAGCCTCAAGGTCGGCGACGGCGCGTTGATGATGTCCGACGGCGAGTGCAAAGGTCAGCCCGACTTCAAGGGCTTCTCGCTCTCGCTCGACGCCAAGGACGAGGCCGACGCAAAGCGGCTGTTCAGCGCGCTTGCGGACGGCGGCCAGGTCCGCATGCCACTCACCAAGACGTTCTTCTCCCCGAGCTTCGGCATGGTCGGCGACCGCTTCGGCCTCGGCTGGATGATCATCGTCAACCCACAGGAGTGACCGCGATGCGTTACATGATGATTGTCACGGCTACGCCGAAGTACGAAGCCGGGGCGCCGGTCGAGCCGGCGCTGATCGAGGCCATCGGCAAGCACAGTCGGAAGCTGATCGACGCCGGTATCCTGGTGCAAGCGGGCGGCTTGCAGCCGAGCTCGAAGGGAGCACGGATCGGCGCCAAAGGCGGAAAGCTGTCGGTCACCGACGGACCGTTCACCGAGGCGAAGGAGCTGGTTGGCGGCTTCGCGATCATGGAGCTGCCGTCCAAGGAAGAGGCGATCCGGCTCGGCAAGGAGTTCATGCAGATCCACGTGGACGTGCTCGGCCCCGATTACACGGGGATGCTCGAGATCCGGCCGATGTTCGATCCGGAAAGCCACGACTGCCCCGGAACGCAATAGCCCGTGGCTGCGGCGGATATCGGGCGGGCGATCGATGCCGTCTGGCGAATCGAGTCCGCGAAGATCATCGGCGGCGTCGCGCGCATGGTGCGCGATGTCGGTCTCGCGGAGGAGCTTGCCCAGGAGGCGCTGCTGTCGGCGCTCGAAGCCTGGCCTGCGACCGGGATTCCGGACAATCCCGGCGCGTGGCTCATGGCGACCGCGAAGAATCGCGCGCTCGATCACTTCCGTCACCGCAAGCTCACCGAGCGCAAGCACGAGGAGCTCGCCCGCGAGCTCGAGATCGAGCAGGAGCTGGCGGTACCGGACTACACCGCCGCACTCGACGACGACATCGGCGACGACCTGCTGCGCCTGATGTTCACGGCGTGCCACCCCGTGCTTTCGACCGAAGCGCGCGTTGCCCTGACTCTGCGCCTGCTCGGCGGCCTGACAACCGACGAGATCGCGCGCGCGTTTCTCGTCTCCGAGGCAACGATCGCGCAGCGCATCGTTCGGGCGAAGCGGACGCTGTCGGAGGCGCATGTGCCGTTCGAGGTGCCGCGCAAGGAGGAGCTCGCGCAGCGGCTTGCGTCGATTCTCGAGGTCATCTATCTCGTCTTCAACGAAGGTTATTCGGCGACCGCCGGCGACGACTGGATGCGTCCGCAATTGTGCGAAGAGGCGCTACGCCTCGGGCGCATCCTTGCCGAGCTGACGCCGAACGAGCCCGAGGTGCATGGGCTCGTGGCGCTGATGGAGATCCAGGCCTCGCGTCTCAAGGCTCGCACCGGTCGCGGGGGCGAGCCGGTGCTGCTGCTCGACCAGAACCGGGCACGCTGGGACCCGCTGTTGATCCGTCGCGGACTAGCGGCGCTGGCGCGGGCGGAATCGCTCGGCGGGACGCTCGGACCGTATGCGCTGCAGGCGGCGATCGCGGCATGTCATGCGCGGGCGACGATCGCCGAAGCCACTGACTGGGAACGCATCGCCGCGCTGTATGACGCGCTTGCGGGGCTCGCACCTTCCCCGGTCGTCGAACTGAATCGTGCGGTCGCGGTGACGATGGCGTTCGGGGCGGCGGAAGGTCTCGCGCTCGTCGACCGGTTGCAGTCGGAACGCGTGCTCGCCGACTACCATTTGCTGCCGGCGGTGCGGGGCGACCTCCTCGAAAAGCTCGGGCGGCGCGAAGAGGCCGCGACCGAATTCAAGCGCGCGGCGGGAATGACGCGAAACGGGCGTGAACGTGAGCTCCTGCTCAAGCGCGCGTCGAGTGCGCTCTTGCCGTGAGGGCGTCTCTCATCGCCGGCATTCGCCTCGACGCAACTCATCGACGCCACTGATCGCGCCTTGCTCGCGACTAAGCGCGGCGAGCCGGAAGCACATAACCCACGACTTCGCCGAAACCGATGCGTGCGTAGCCTGCTTTCTCGCACCCGCCGCGGAAGATCACGGCGTCGCCATCCTCGAGGAACGTGCGCGTCTCCCCGCTCGCCAGCTTGAGCGGCTTCTTGCCGCCGCCGGTCAATTCGAGGAGCGACCCGGCCTCCGCGGGCTTGGGACCGGATTGCGTTCCGCTGCCGAAGAGATCGCCGGGCTGCAGGTTGCATCCGTTCACCGCGTGGTGCGCAACCAGCTGGGCGATCGTCCAGTACGAGTGCCGGAAGCTCGATTGGGACAGGCGTTGCGGCTCAAGCGCGGCATCGCGCATCTTCTGGGTTTGAATCAACACTTCGAGCTCGATGTCGATCGCGCCGCTCTCGCGCAATCGTGGATCATCGAGATAAGGAAGCGGCGCCGGATCGTCGCGCGGACGCGTCCAGGCGACGCGATACGGCGCCAGCGCGTCGAGCGTCACCACCCACGGTGAGATCGTGGTGGCGAAACTCTTGGCAAGGAACGGCCCGAGCGGCTGATATTCCCACGACTGCACGTCGCGCGCCGACCAGTCGTTCAGCAGGCACAGGCCGAAGACGTGCGCCTCGGCCTCCGCGATGGGGATCGCGGTCCCGAGATCGTTGCCGGTGCCGATGAAGATCCCGACCTCGAGCTCGTAGTCGATGCGCTTCGACGGGCCGAAGACCGGTGTCTCCGCGCCCGGTGGCAATGTTTGGCCGATCGGTCGCGCGAAGGCTTGCCCCGACACGCCGATCGACGACGCGCGACCGTGATAGCCGATCGGCACCCACTTGTAATTGGGCAGCAGCGGATTGTCGGGACGAAACAGCCGGCCGACACTCGTCGCATGATGAATCGATGCGTAGAAATCGGTGAAATCGCCGATATGGGCCGGCACCGCATGCTCCGCCGCGGACTGCGCGACCAGGCAGCCGCGCAAACGATCGGTCAGCGGCGAGCCTTCGCGCAGGCCCTGCGACAGCGCAAGCCGCAGCGCGCTCCATGCATCCGGACCCATGGCCATGAAGCCGTTGAGCGTCGGCGCGGCGCTCATCGCGACCGCCCGGGCCGCGAGTCCGGCGAAGGCGCCGGCATCGCGCGCGGCATGAAGGTCGACAATCTGGTCGCCGATCGCCACGCCGACGCGGAACGGCTCGCTCGTGTCGCGCCGGCGAAACGCGCCGAACGGCAGGTTCTGGATCGGAAAGTCCGACGCCGGATCGTTGGCGGAATCCACCCAGCTCGTGAGCGCCACGTCGTGCGTTTCGTTCAGGGCGAGCATGCGGAGGGCTTCTCGGTGCACGGCGACGGCGTCGGGAGGCTCGCCATTGTGCCTGTATCCATTTCATCGATCGTTCAAGTCGCAACTGCGCGGTCGCGCGCGGGGGATTACTCCCTACGGAAGATCGTTCGTCGCGCGTCCGCAGCCCGGCTCGAGCGCGCCTAACCGGGATTGAAGTTCTTCTTGAGCCCCTGCCAGCACTCGAAGTAGTCGGCTTGCAGCGCCCGGGATTCGAGCGCCGCGCGCGTCGGATGGATGATGAGCCGCGTCTCGAACATGAAGGCCATCGTGTCGCGGATGTAGTCCGGCTTGGAAAGATCGGCCCGGCTTGCCTTCTCGAAGGTATCGACATCCGGTCCGTGGCCGCTCATGCAGTTGTGCAGACTGGCACCGCCCGGGACGAACCCCTCGGCTTTCGCGTCGTACACGCCATGAATCAGGCCCATGAATTCGCTCGCAACGTTGCGGTGGAACCATGGCGGGCGGAACGTGTCGTGGGTGGCCAGAACGCGCGGCGGAAAGATCACGAAATCGATCGAGTCCACGCCTGGCGTGTCGGATTGCGACTGCAGCACGAGGAAGATAGACGGATCGGGGTGGTCGTAGCTCACCGAGCCAATCGTGTTGAACCGTCTGAGGTCGTACTTGTACGGCGCGTAGTTGCCGTGCCACGCGACGACGTCGAGCGGCGAATGGTCGATCGGGGCGGACCATAGGTTGCCCATGAATTTCGCGATGAGCTCGAAGTCGCCGTCGCGGTCCTCGTACGCCGCATGCGGTGTCTGGAAATCGCGCGGATTGGCAAGGCCGTTCGAGCCGATCGGCCCCAGGTCCGGGAGCCGAAAGAGCGCGCCGTGGTTCTCGCACAGGTAGCCGCGGGCGGAGCCCTCGAGCAATTCGACACGAAACCGCACGCCGCGCGGGATCACGACGATCTCCTGCGGTTCCACGTCGATGATGCCCAATTCGGTCGCAAAACGCAGGCGTCCCTGCTGCGGGACAATCAGGAGCTCCCCGTCGGCGCTATAGAAAAAGCGCTCCATCGAGCGGTTCGCGGCATAAAGATGAATCGCGCAACCGCTTTGCGCACCCGGATCGCCGTTCCCCGCAAAGGTGACCCACCCCGCGACAAAATCGGTCGGCTTCGTGGGAATCGACAGCGGATTCCAGCGCAACTGATTGGGTGGCGTCTCGACGGCGCCGAACTGCGTATCGATACTGCCATTGTCAATGCGCTTGAACGGTCGGTGCAGCGCGGCCGGCCGGATCCGATAGAGCCACGAGCGACGGTTGTGGCCGCGTGGTGCGGTGAACGCGGTGCCTGAGAGCTGCTCCGCGTACAAGCCGTACGCCACCTGCTGCGGCGAATTCCGACCTTCCGGCAACGCGCCAGGCAGCGCCTCGGTTGCGAACTCGTTGCCGAAGCCGGTCTGGTAGCCCAGCGGTCGGCCGGAAACGACGCCCGTGCGTTCCCGTTGCGACTTTTGGACCATGGGGGGGGTGCTCATCGATGGACTCCGTTGACGCGCTCCTCGCCGAGCGGGCCGTCCCACCGCCCGGTGTCGATTCAAGACTCGGCGCTTCGCGTATGCTACCTCGCCGCGATTGATTGTCGCATTGTGGGAGCGAACGACCCCCGTTCGGAGTGGCCGCGACGCGTCGAATGAGCGTGAAAGAGGGAATTCCGATGACCGAGGGTAACGAGTTTGCCGGCGCAACGGTCTTCATCACCGGCGCCGCCGGGAATCTGGGCCGTGCCGTCGCTCGCGCCTTCGCCGCGCGCGGATCGAATCTCGTGCTACTCGATCACCGGCGCGATATTCTGGTCGCGGCGTTCGCCAGCGAAAATGACCGGCGCATGTTCGCCGTCGCCAATCTGCTCGAGCAGCGCGAGGTCGACGCGGCCGTTGCCGCCGCAGTCAGCGGCTTCAAGCGCATCGACGTCCTGTGCAACATCGCCGGCGGCTTCCGAATGGGCTCGCCGGTCCACGAGACATCCGACCAGGATTGGAACTTCCTCTTCGATCTCAATGCGCGGTCACTGCTCAACGTCGTGCGCGCCGTGGTGCCGCGCATGCTTGCGCAGGGCGGCGGCAAGATCGTCAATGTCGGGGCGTTCGTCGCCCAGAAAGGCGCCGCGCAGATGGGTGCCTACGTCGCCTCGAAAAGCGTCGTAATTCGTCTGACCGAAAGCATGGCGGCCGAGCTGCGCGAGAAGAACATCAACGTCAACTGCGTCCTGCCGACGATCATCGACACGCCGGAAAACCGCGCGGCGATGCCCAATGCCGATCCCTCACGCTGGGTCGCGCCTGACGATCTCGCGAACGTGTTTCTGTTCCTCGCGTCCTCCGCCGCCCGGGCGATTCACGGCGCGGCGCTGCCGGTGACGGGCCTGAGCTGACGCGGCATCAGCCGTGCTTGCGTCGTGCCCGGGTGCGCGCCGGCTTGCGCGCCGCGGCCGAGCGTTCAGCAACGCCCTCGGTGCGCACCGCACGCCGCGCCGCAGCGGAGCGTTCGCTGACCGTGCTCGCGCCGCATGATGCTGTTGTAAGTCTTACACGGTGCCCGTGTCGGAAATCGCGAGGCGTCCACGTGTGTCTGGCAGCGGTTGCAGACCGCAATCAATTCGCAGGCCACCCCGTGACGCGTAGAGTTGTTTGTCACCCATGTCGCGAGCTATCTCCGCGGGGACCTCGCCCAATGTCGTCGTCGCTTCGGACGACAAGGGAGTGGCGTTGCGAGGCGTCCTCGACATCCACACCCTGCCGACAGCGGAGCGCGCGCTGAAGCGCCAGGTTGCGCAGCTCAAGTCGAGTCGCCTGGATGTGAGCGCCGTAGAGACGCTGGATTCGCCAGGCGCGTTATTCCTGTGCGAGCTCCGCGACGCGGGCGTCGAGCTGTCCGGCGTCCGTGACCAGCACAAGGCGCTGCTCGATCTCATCTGCGGATTGAAGTTCGAGCCTCTGCCGAAGCCCAAGGTCGTGCCGCGCTGGCGGCAACTGGTGATCGATCTCGGCAAGGCCACCGACGAGATCGGGCACGACGCGTACGAAGTGATCGAATTCGTCGGCCGCGCCGGAACGGCGGTGGTCCGCGCGCTCGCGCATCCGCGGTCGCTGCGCATGGCCTCGATCTCCCGCCAGATCCGTGAGACCGGCATCGACGCGCTCCCGATCGTCGGACTCATGGCGGTGATGATCAGCATCGTCATCGCATACCAGGGCGTCGTGCAGCTGCGCCCGTACGGTGGCGAGGACTTCACGGTCAATCTCGTCGCAGTCTCGGTGCTGCGCGAGATGGGCGTGCTCATCACTGCCATCATCGTTGCGGGGCGTTCCGGATCGGCCTTCACCGCAGAGATCGGCGTCATGAAGGCGCGCGAGGAAATCGATGCACTCAAGGTGATGGGACTCGAGCCGATCGAGCTCCTCGTCGTCCCGCGTCTCATCGCGCTCATGATCACGCTCCCGCTGCTCACTTTCTTCTCCGACGTCATGGGCCTGCTCGGCGGTGCGGTCATGACGCATTCGCAGCTCGAAGTGTCGTTCCTGCAATTCCTCGACCGTACCCATCAAGCCGTGGATACGAGCGATCTATTCGTCGGCATCGCGAAAGCTCCAGTGTTTGCGTTCTTCATCGCCGTCATCGGCTGCATGCATGGCCTGCGCGTCCGCGGCTCGGCCGAGAGCGTCGGCAAGGAGACCACGCGCGCCGTCGTCGCGTCGATCTTTCTCGTGATCGTGCTCGACGCGCTGTTCTCCATCCTGTTCGAGAAGCTCGGCCTATGAGCGCGACCCCACGACGCAAAGCGGAGCCGATCCTGTCGGCGCACGGCATCGTCAATCGCTTCGGCCGGCAGGCGCTGCACGACAAGCTCGACCTCGACGTTGCGCAGGGAGAGATCCTCGGCATCGCGGGACGTTCGGGTTCCGGCAAATCGGTGTTGCTCAAGACGCTTACCGGACTGCATAACCCCAATGCCGGCACAGTGCTGTTCTCCGGCAAGACACTCGCGTCGATGAGCCCCGCGGACCGGGCGGCTTGCATCGGCGTCCTGTTTCAGCAAGGCGCGCTCTTTTCCTCGCTTTCGGTGGCGCAGAACGTGATGCTGCCCATTCGTGAGCACACGGCGTTGCCGCCGCCGGACCAGGAAAAGGTTGCCACGATGAAAATCGAGCTCGCGGGACTTCCCGCGGACGCCGGGATCAAGCTGCCCTCCCAGCTTTCCGGCGGGATGGTCAAGCGTGCGGCGTTGGCTCGCGCACTCGCTCTCGATCCCCGCATCCTCTTTCTCGACGAGCCGACGTCCGACCTCGACCCGATTACGGCGAGCGGCATCGACGACCTGATCCGCGAGCTCAACCGCGGCATGGGGATCACGATCGTGATCGTGACCCACGATCTCACGACACTCGTCACCGTCTGTCACCGCGTCGCCGTGCTGGTCGACCGGAAACTCGTGGTCGGAACCATCGCCGAGCTCAAACACTCGCACGACCCCTGGATCGAGGAGCTCCTTCACGGGCCGCGCGCGCGGGGCTTGATGCGGCAGGAGAAGCGAAGCCATGGAAACTGATAGACACTATTTTCTGGAAGGCCTGTTCGTTATCGTCCTGGCCGCCGGCTTGGCCCTGTTCTTCGTCTGGCTCGCGAAGTCCGGCCGCAGCGACGATGTCATCTACCGCATTCATTTCGACGAATCGGTGAGCGGGCTCACGACCGGTGACCCGGTCAAGTTTCGCGGTGTCGAGGTCGGTCGCGTGAAGTCGATGGAGATCGATCCGGCCGACCCGCGCCTCGTGCAGGTCGATGTGAGCCTGCGCAAGGACACGCCGGTCAAGACCGACACGCACGCGAGCCTCGTGCTGAAAGGCATCACTGGCGTCGTCTTCGTCGAGTTGAACGGCGGCAGCGTCGGGGCGCAAGCCCTGGTCGCCGCGACGCCGCCGGGAGAGATCCCCGAGATTCGCTCGGAGAAGAGCAAGCTCGCGACAGTCCTCGATGAGCTGCCCAGGGTGATCGCGAAGTTTTCGTCGATCGAGAATCAGGCCAGGAAGGTCCTGACCGACGTCGGTGAAACGACCGGGGAGATCAAGGCCGACCCGTCCGTGCTGCTCAAAGGCCCGAAGGAGGCGCGGTCGAAGGGAGCGAACGCAACGCCAACCACGCCGATCGCCAGGCAATGAAGACCGGGCTCCCGACGCCCGGTTGAGCGGCAAGGAGCGATTTCGCGCTGCAGTTCCCGGCGCGGGCCTGCGATGGCATGATCGGCGGCGTGAAGGTCTGCATCTACGGCGCGGGGGCAATCGGCGGCTTCCTCGGCGCGCGGATTGCCGCGACGGGTCTCGCCCAGGTAAGCGCGGTGGCGCGCGGTGCGACGCTCGAGGCGCTGAAGCGCAGCGGTTTCGAGTTGCGCCTCGGCGGGAGCCGCCTCCAGGCGCCGGTTCGGGCCGCAGAGGATCCGCGCGTGCTCGGCGACCAGGACCTGGTCATCATCGCCGTCAAGGGGCAGGCGATGCCTCAGGTCGCCGCACACATCGGTCCGCTCCTGGCCGCGAACACGACGGTGCTTGCCGCGATGAACGGCGTCCCGTGGTGGTTCCTGGACGCGCTGCCGGGACCGCTCAAGGGTGCGCGACTCGAGGCGGTCGATCCGCGAGGGGTCGTGAGCGCCGCGATTCCGGCGCGCCGGGCGCTGGGCTGCGTCGTGCACCTGAGCGCGACGTCGCCAGCGCCGGGGGTGATCGAGCATCGGTCCGGCAACGGCTTGATCGTCGGCGAACCGGGCGGCGCCGTCACCCCGCGGCTCGCCGAAGTCTCGAAGCTGCTCGCCGATGCAGGCTTCGATGTCACGCGCTCCAACCGGATCGAATACGACATCTGGTACAAGCTGTGGGGCAACATGACGATGAACCCGGTGTCCGCGCTGACCGGCGCCACCGGCGATCGCATCCTCGACGATCCGCTGGTCCGCGATTTCTGCTCGGCCGCCATGCGCGAAGCCGCCGCGATCGGCGAGCGCATCGGTTGTCCCGTCACTCAGAGTCCGGAAGAGCGACATGCGATCACGCGCAAGCTTGGCGCCCTCCGCACGTCGATGCTGCAGGATGCGGAAGCAGGCAAGTCGCTGGAGATCGACCCGATCGTTGCGGTCGTGAAGGAAATCGGCGGGAAGGTCGGTGTCGCGACGCCGAACATCGACGCGCTGCTGGGCTTGATCCGTCTCTTCGCTCGCGTCCGCGGTCTCCACCCGGATGGCAGCGCCGGCGCGCGCTCGCCTTGATGACATCCGAAGCAACCTTCAACGGCTGAAAACACACCATGGATGCGAGGCTCAACTACGTCGCCGGTCGCTGGAGCGAGGGCGCCACCACTTCGCGCAACCTCAATCCTTCGAACGTGAGCGACGTGATCGGCGAGTACGCGCACGGCGACGGCGCACAGACGGAGACGGCCATCGCCGCCGCCGCGGCGGCGTTCCCGTCGTGGAGTCGCGGGAGCACGCAACAGCGCGCGGACGCGCTGGACAAGATCGGCAACGAGATCCTCGCGCGCAAGGACGAGCTCGGCGCCCTGCTCTCGCGCGAGGAAGGCAAGACGCGGCCGGAAGGCGTCGGCGAGGTCGCGCGCGCCGGCAACATCTTCAAGTTCTTAGCCGGCGAAGCGTTGCGACTCGCTGGCGAGATCGTGCCGTCGGTGCGCCCCAATCTCACGGTCGAGATCACGCGCGAGCCGCTCGGCGTCGTCGGCATCATCACGCCGTGGAATTTTCCGATGGCGATTCCGGCGTGGAAGGTCGCGCCGGCGCTCGCCTACGGCAACTGCGTCGTGCTGAAGCCCGCGGATCTCGTGCCGGGAAGCGCGTGGGCGCTCGCGGAAATCATCAGCCGCTCGGGACTGCCGCCGGGCGTCTTCAATCTCGTCATGGGACGCGGCTCGACCGTCGGCCAGAAGATGCTCGACGATCGCCGGGTGAACGCCGTGAGCTTCACCGGGTCGCAGGCGACGGGCGCACGCGTCGCGCAGGCTTGCGTCGCGCGGTTCGCCAAGTTCCAACTCGAGATGGGCGGCAAGAACCCGCTCGTGGTGGTCGACGATGCGGACCTCGGCAATGCCGTCACGTGCGCGATCCAGGGTGCGTTTTTCTCCACCGGACAGCGCTGCACGGCGTCCAGCCGGTTGATCGTGACCAAAGGGATCTATCCGGCGTTCGCGCGCGCATTGGAGGAGAAGATGCGTTCGCTCGTCGTCGATGACGCGCTCAAATCCGGTACCGATATCGGCCCCGTCGTCGACGCGACGCAGCTCGAGCAGGACTTGCGCTACATCGAGATCGGCAAGCGCGAGGGCGCGAAGCTCGTCGGCGGCGAGCGTATCAAGCGGAGTGCGGACGGTTTTTACCTTGCACCCGCGCTCTTCACCGAGGCGACGAACGACATGCAGATCAGTCGCGAGGAGATTTTCGGCCCGGTCGCGGCGATGATCGTCGCGGACAACTACGAACACGCGCTTGCGCTCGCGAACGACACGCCGTTCGGCTTGACCTCCGGCATCTGCACGACCTCCCTCGCCTACGCGACGCACTTCAAGCGCAACGCCCAGGCAGGCATGGTCATGGTCAACGTGCCGACCGCGGGCGTCGACTACCACGTCCCGTTCGGGGGCAGCAAGGGCTCGAGCTACGGCGCGCGCGAGCAGGGGCGCTACGCCGTCGAGTTCTTCACCAGCGTAAAGACGGCGTACCTGTCTGCGGGCGCCCTGCCCGCGCACTCATAGCGCATTCGCCCTGCCGAGATCGGCGGAAGGCGCACAAGGCGGTCGCACGTGTTGTTGCGGCGGAGTCGCTGGACGACCGCCGGTCGATAACGTGTGCACCACAGTTGCACACGTTCGGCGGGCAAGGCAATAATGTCAGCCGTTCTGCAGCGAGCGGGCATGCACCGGCAGCCGCGTGCACCGTCCAACAATCACATGCCGAAGGGGGGCTCGCATGTCGTCGAACCGTCGCCAGTTCCTGAAGAAGAGCGCGCGAGGGCTCGCGCTCGCCGGAGCGGTGCCGCTCTTGTCGCGGCATGCGCTTGCGTCCGATCTGATCGCGCCGGGGTTCTCGAGCCTCCCCGAAGGTGACATCGAAGCCAGCAATCTCGAAGCGCTGCCGGGGAAAGTCGGGCTGATCAAGCGCACCTGGCGGCCGCCCAATTACGAGACGCCGCCGGAATACTTCACCACCGACGTCACGCCGAACAAGGCGTTTTTCGTCCGCTGGCACCTCGCTAACATTCCGCAGGTCGGCGCGGACAAGTGGACGCTCAAGGTCGGCGGCGAGGCGGCAGCGACTCCGTTCGAGCTCACGCTCGACCAGCTGAAGCGCGACTTCACGCCAGCCGAGATCGTCGCGGTCAATCAGTGCTCGGGGAACCGTCGCGGGCTCTCGAATCCCCACGTGGTCGGGGTCGAATGGGGCGTGGGCGCAATGGGCAACGCGCGGTGGAAGGGGGCGCGACTGAAGGACGTGCTGGCGAAGGCGGGCCTGAAAAAGGAGACCCTCGAAATCGTGCTCGACGGCGCGGACGGCCCGGTCCTTCCGGGGACGCCGGACTTCGTGAAATCGATCCCGGTGTGGAAGGCACTCGACGAAAACGCACTGATCGCGTACGAGATGAACGGGGAGCCGCTGCCGCACTGGAACGGCTATCCCGCACGCATCGTCGTGCCGGGCTGGACCGGCACCTACTGGATGAAGCAGGTCGTCTCGATTTCCGCCGTAAGCAAGCCCTTCGACGGCTTCTGGATGAAGAGCGCGTATCGCATCCCGCGCGGCAAGTTTCCGCTGATCGACCGCTTCATTTCGCAGGAGACCGACGTCAACACGCCGATCACCGAGATCGTCGTGAATTCGCTCATCACCAGCTTGAGCGCAGGTCAGAAGATCCCGCTCGGCAGTCCGGTGAACGTGACCGGCGTCGCCTGGGACGGCGGGTATGGCATCGCACGCGTCGACGTCTCGACCGACAACGGCCGCACGTGGAATCAGGCCGCGCTCGGTCAGGACCTGGGCCGTTTTTCCTTCCGCAGCTTCATCTACTCGGTGACACCGGCTGCCCGCGGGCCGCTCGTCGTCACCGCACGCGCCACCAACAAGGCCGGGTCGACGCAAACGACGGATCTGATCTTCAACCCACCGGGCTATCACAACAATGTCGAGCAGCGCATCGCGATCGACATCGTCTAGGGGACAGCGACCATGAAAGCTCTGCTCGCCATTGCGCTCGTGATCGGTGTCGCCGGTATCGCCCTCGCCCAGGAACGGAAGGTCGACTTCAAGCCCGGCCCCGGTGCCCAGCAGGTCCAGGCGAGTTGCGGCACGTGCCACAGCCTCGACTACATCGTGATCAACTCACCGTTCCTCGATCGCGCGGGTTGGGACGCATCGGTGACGAAGATGATCAAGGTCTTCGGCGCCCCGATCAACGACACCGACGCCAAGGCAATCGCGGAGTACCTCGCCGCCAACTACGGCAAGCAGTGAGTCCACAGCATTAAGGGACCCGGCAGCGCCCTGCCAGGTTAACCGACGCCCCGGCGGGCCCACATCGGCAACCGGTCCGCGACTCTCCCCGGTGAGACTCACGGCGCCGTCTGTGCGCCGCAGCGATCCCCGCCAAATGCGGCAGGATGTAACGTACAGCGCCAGGCCCCCGACCCCGCTGGCTCGAGGTGGCCTTTGGCGCTCTTTGATTCGGCGCAACAATCAAAACGCCTCGTTTCTGTCACTTAACTGGCATAGCCATTGCTCTTTGTTGTACTCTACTGACCACCACTCCAACCGGGAGAGGTGTGCGATGAAACGAAGCCTAGTGGTTGCGCTGTTCGCCGGTGCGGCGGCCGCCAACGCCGCCGATCTGACGGTCATGGTGGGTGTCGATCCGTCGGACCGCGAGTCGATGGTCATCAGCCTGATGGATCTCGGCGGTACGCTGTCCCGCGTCACGGGAGCCGCGGTCAAAGCCCAGAAGTCGCAGGACCTGGGTGACGTGATGCGCTCGACCCGCACCGGTGAGTACGACATCTACATCGCGCCAGCGCACGTCGCGGCCTCGGCGCTGTCGCACGGCTATGCCCTGATCGGCTCGACCGACCCTGACGAAGTGTACGAGCTGGTCGCGAAGCCAGCATCCGGCGGACCCGCCGACCTGAAGGGCGGCAAGATCTATCTCACGCAGCAGGACTCCGTCGGCGCGTACATCGCGCGCGGGATGCTCAACGAATCTGGCCAGTCGCTCAAGATGTTCAACCAGGTGCTGTACCGCAAGACGGCCGGCGCCGGATTGTTCGCGATTGACACCGGCATGGTCGACGCCACGGTCGCGAAGCAGGCGGATGTCGAATCGTGGGTCAAGCAGACGAAGTCGCCGTCCAAGGTGCTGCTCAAGTCGCGGCCGGTGCCCGGCGGCATGACGGTCGTCGTCAAGAAGGACCTGAACGAGGCGACGCGCAAGAAGCTCGAGGCGTGGTTCTTGAGCTCGTCGGGCACGATGTCGGGGATCGGCCGCGTCAACTATCACTCGGACATCGCCAACTATCGCTACGTCTCCGCGCTCGGCAACTGGACACCGTCGCAGCTTCCCGGCGCGAAGCTCGTCAATGCATCGGAGGTACTGGCGCTGCAGCAGCAGGGCGTACCGGTCATCGACGTGCGGCTGGTGAAGGAATACCACGAGAAGCACATCAAGGGCGCCGCCTCGATCCCGTACGGCGAAAAGAGCTTGAAGGACGTGGCGTTCGATCCCGCGCTCGACGACTGGGCCGGTCCGCAAAAGCTCGACAAGGACAAACCATACATCTTTCAGTGCAACGGTCCCGAGTGCTGGAAGTCGTACAAGGCGGCCAAAGTGGCGATTGCGAATGGCTTCAAGAACGTCTACTGGTTCCGCGGCGGATTCCCGGAGTGGGAACAGAACGGCCTTGCGGTCGAAGCGAGCCAGAAGCCCACCGATGTGGCGCCTGCGACGCCGCCTGCCGCGCCTGCACCGCCGATGACCACCGCGGCCCGACGCCAATAGCATCCAGGCATCCTCCGGCAAGGGCCCCGCGCGGGGCCCTTGTTGTTTTCGATGCGGCCTCCTGAAACCTGCGCCGCGACGGCCGCAACCGGTGGCCGCTAGAATGCGCTTCACGCCCGGGTGGTGAAACTGGTAGACACAAGGGACTTAAAATCCCTCGACGGGTAACTCCGTCGTGCCGGTTCAAGTCCGGCCCCGGGCACCAAAATGGTTTCAAGTAATCAGGGCTGCCATCGCAGCCCTGATGCGCGAGCGACTTGATGATGGCCGCACGACAGCAGATTAGTGTTGCCCGACGACCTGCCAGCCGACGCCCTGCACCGCGATCACCGCAACAGCTGGCGCAATGCCGATGCCATTCATTTTCCAGCGCACCACACTCCCACCGTTGTTGAGCCAGATGATGTCGTCCTTTCCACTGCCCGTGGCATCCATCACTCCCACCGGCGTCCATGAGGTATCCACCGTTGGCATCAGCTGCGTCGTCTTCGCCACCCCCGCGTTCATGTACCAGATGACGTTCGTCGCGCCGTTGCGCCACAGGATGTCCGCGCGACCATCACCGTCGAAATCGCCGACCAGCGCCGGCGTCCAGCCCGGTCCCAACGTACCGAGATTCCACACGTTGATCGGCGCGGTCTGGAACAACTCCCAGATGATCGCGGAACCGGTCGCCGGATCGAACCACAAGAAGTCCTTGACGCCGTTGCCGTCGAAGTCCGCCACCCACGCGAGTTGGTAGTTGGTCGCCATCGAGCCGATGACTTCGACATTGCGCACGCTGAAGCCGTCCATGATCCACGCCGCGACGACACCGGTGTTGGAGCGGAAGATCAAATCGTCCTTGCCATCGCCGTTTACGTCACCCACAGCTACGAGCGACCACCCGGATGGCACTGCACCGACGACTGCGCTGCTCGTAATCGTGGTGCCGTTCATCTCCCATACGACGATGGCGCCGCCGGCTTCAACCCAGACGATGTCGGCCCTGCCGTCGCCATTCAGATCGCCGGTGCCGGCAACGTGCCATGTGGTCCCGACGGCGGTGATGGCCTGATTGGTGACGACGGTATTGCCATTCAATTGCCACAGCGTATTGGCGCCCAGGGAAGGCAGTCTCCACAACAGCCAACCGGCGCCATTTGAGCCGGAGAAATTGCTCTTGCGGCCGGAGAAGCTGCCGAGGTTGAGCAACCCTAGGCCGCCGACGCCGAGCACCGGGGCCGGGGTCAACACGAAGCTGGGTGGCGACGCGTTTGACGTGCCGGTTTCGCCGGGACCCAAGGAGTTCTCGCCCCATCCCCAGACGCTGCCGTCGGCGCGCACGAGGTGTGATTGAAGCCCGCTCGACGACGCCATGACACCTTGATTGGTAAGACCGCTCAGCATCTGCGGCACCGGATTCGTGGCATTCTGTGAACCGTCGCCCATTTGCCAATGGGCGCCCCACCCCCACTTCCAGAGGCGACCGTCCAGGGCATGGGCCTGCGCTGCTTCACCAAAAGGGTTCGCGCGGGCGAGCTTCACCGTGCGCGGCAGGAAACCCAGCGCTCGTACCGGCGTCAGCCGCGGGGTCACAAGCGTCAGATCGCCAGCTTGGCCGACACTGTTCTCGCCCCAGCCGTACACGCTGCCGCCGGCGAGCGCGGCCCACGATTCGAGGGCGGATGCGGTAATGTCGATCGCCGCCCCCGGCAGACCCACCTGCACCGGAACCAGGCTGTCGATGGTTGAATTGTTGCCGATCTGCCCGTACTGGTTCCATCCCCAAGCGAACACGGCGCCATCCGCGCGCAGCGCCAGGACATGGGCGAGTCCAGCTGCGACCTTAACGATGTTCGAAACACCCGGGACCTGAAGCGGAGAACTGGACGGGAAGTTGTCGCCCTTGCCGAGCTGACCATGGTCATTGACGCCCCAAGCCCATACTGTGCCGTCCTTCTTCAGCGCCACCGCGAATTGACTTCCCGCCGACACGGTGAGCACATTGGCGAAGGAGGGAATCTGCGTTGGCACCATCGGCCCGGTCGAGGTGTTACCGAGTCCGAGTTCGCCATCGGCGTTATAGCCCCAAGCAAAGACCACCCCGTCGCTCCGCACCGCGAGCGAGAATCCCTGCGCGGCGCCGGGACCCCCACCTGCCACGTCCACGATGCCGGACAGGGAGGAAACCACCTCCGGGACCAGCGAAGGATTGGTGGTGCCGTCTCCGAGCTGTCCAGACCCATTATTCCCCCATGCGTAAACCGCTCCGAATCTATCGACCGCAAGCGCAAAGCCTTGCGGCTCGCTGACTTCTGGCACTGTGGCCAAGGTCCACTGCGACGCGCTGAGAAGAATGAGTCCGAGCAAACTGCGCAGGCGGTTCCAACGTATCGCGCGCCTCATGTTGTCGTCTCCCTTTCAGGTAACTGAAGCAGACAGCTTGGCGTAGCAGCTGTCCCATTTCGCCCGTGCCAGCCTTACGTGGTCACACTAACGAACAAGCGAGCACCTAGCCTCCCGGGAAACCCGCGACGTACGAAGTTACACGCCGGTCCCGAGTGGCGATGGCGCGATCAAGGACGATAGTCGGCAAAACTGACGAAACCCACCACGTGGGTCGCGAATAGTCGCGACCGGAGTTACGCGAGACGCAACGTCCGTCGGGTTGAAAGCCGGCGAACGGCCTCTCTCTCAGACAACAACAGATCGAGAGGGACGAGGACGTTCTGTTCCGGATACCGCTTACCTAGAACATTGACGGGGCCGCCGGGACCCTTGCTGGTCCCGGAGTTCGTCGCGGTGGCACACATTTGGCACTTCACCACCGCATGCCGCCGCGACACGCAGCACACGGCAGCCCGTGTGTGCGGCTAAGCCTCTGAAAATGTTTACTGTCGAATGCTGCCGATCGTCGCAGTTCGTACGATCGTCTTGTCTTAAAATCCCTCGACGGGTAACTCCGTCGTGCCGGTTCAAGTCCGGCCCCGGGACCAGTCGCATGCCGCGTACGCTCCGAATCCTTCTCGGATTGCTGCCCATTCTCGCGATGTCGGTGCGTGCGGCCGAGAACGCGAGCCCGTTCCAATGCAATCGCAACGGCAATCAGCAGGAACTAAACGCCTGCGCGCTGCACGATTACCGAAAGGCCGATGCCGCACTCAATCGCTCGTATACGCAGCTGATGCAAAGCCTGCCGGCGGAAAAGCAGGCCGAGCTTCGCGAGCAGCAGCGCGCGTGGCTCAAGGCGCGGGATCCGCAGTGCGAGAAGGAGACCGCGGAGTCGAAGGGCGGCTCGATCTGGCCGCTCGAGTACTACGGCTGCCTCGAGGAAGCGAGCGAGAAGCGGACGGGCGAGCTGTCTCGATGGAAGGCGTCTCACTGAACGCAACGTCCACGCTACACCGGTAGCGAGCGCGCCTTACTGGACTGGAATCACGCGGTAATCCACGCGGATGTAATCGAAGCGACGCCCTATAGTGATGAACGACTGCTACAGCCAGGGCGTCGCACCGTACTACGACCTCTTTGCCGACGCGAACCCGGCGCACAACAAGCAAGCGCGGTTCCTCGCACCGTTGATCGTTCCGGATTGCCAGGTGCTCGACATCGGTGCCGGCACCGGCTCGACCGCCTTTGCGCTCGCTGAGCAAGGCGCGCGCGTGACGGCGCTCGAGCCCGATGCGGAAATGTACGGCGCGCTCCTCGCGCGCCTTGCGGGACAGCCCGCCATCGCGCCCTGTGTGAGTCCAGTGCCGGAAGCTGCAGGGTTTCGCTTTGCGGCGCCGTTCGATTTGTGTTGCGCGTTCGCCGTGCTCCACTTGATCCCCGAGGAGGCGCAGGACTCGCTCGTCGCGTACGCGAAATCGCAAATTCGCTTTGACGGAACGATTGTCCTCGACATGCCGGTCAAGTCGCCCGCGCGCGCGCCGAGTCCCTGGTCGATGGTCGCCTCACGCGCTCTGGGCGAACTGCGCATCGAGCATCATTCGGCGATGGAGCCGCGTTTCGACGGGGCGTGGCAGACGCACTGGCGATTCGTCACGCTGCTCGGCGATCGCGTCGTGCGCGAAGTTCGGCGAACGTTTGATTGGCGCCCGTTAGACATCGAGCGCTCGAACGCGCTCCTTCGCAGGTCCGATCTCGAAATCGTCGGCGACTTTTCGGGCTACGATCGCGCGCCGTTCAAGCCCGGCGAGAGCACAACCCGCCTCGTCGTCGCGCGCGTATCGTCGGTCACCGAACGTCGGGTCGCATGAACCCTCGCGCGACCGGCGCTCGACAACCTGCTCGCCTCGAATTTCCAGGGCTTCATCTGACATGACTTCGCCGCGTATGCGCAGGCTGGTAACGAAACGGTTGATCCTCGAGCCGCAAGTCGCCGCGCACGCCGCGGAGATGTTCCGCGTCCTGAGCGAACCGGCGCTCTACGAGTTCGAGAATGCGCCACCGACGTCAGCCGAGGTACTGCACGAACGCTTCACGAAGCTCGAATCGCGCCGCTCACCGGATGGCCGCCAGCAATGGCTCAACTGGGTCATGCGACTTCGCGGCGATGGACTCGTCGGCTTCGTGCAAGCCACGGTCTTCCCTGACAGGTCCGCCGGCATCGCCTACGTGCTCTCGAACGCCCGCTGGGGACAGGGAATTGCCAGTGAAGCGGTCGTCGCGATGTGCGACGAGCTACGCGCACGCTACGATGTCGCACGCTTCGCCGCCGTACTCAAGCGCGAGAACGCTCGATCCGTGCGGCTTCTCGAGCGGCTGGGGTTTCTGCTCGCCGCGAACGAGCGGGCTCGCGAGGCGCGCCTCGAAGCCGGTGAAATTCTCATGCTGCGTGAGGGCGACACGACGTTTGCATCGAATCGTCGGGCCGGATCGCATCGCCAATAATCGCGTTCGCGGGATGGATTTGTTCAGGTGATCAAGACCGAGTCGTCGGTCTCCGCAAATTTTTCGTCCCGCTCGCGGCAAAAGATCGTGCACAATACTGCTTTCAACGCTTTTCGACCGAGGACGGAAATCGAGCATGGAATTCGGAGATTGGCTGCGCCGCACGCGGCGGCGCATGAAGAAGTCGCAGATCCAGATCGCGCGTTCCGCCGGCGTCACCGACCAGTTCATCTGCATGGTCGAGGCCGGAACGCGGTCGCCGTCTCTCGACACCGCGTCGAAGATCGCACGCGCGCTCGGCCATCGTCTCAAATGGGACGTGCGGAGCAGCGGCGTATCGCGCGGACGGCACTGATCCCATCACGCTAGATTCCGGCGCGGTCGGGCGGATCGGCGCCGGTGGATTCGGGGTGATCGAGGGCCTTGAATGGCTCTAGAACCGCTCTTGTCCTTCGACGCGCGCGTCGTCGGGAAAATCGCGGTAGAGCGCGAAGAAGATGTCCTGCACCTTCGAATTCACGGCGTGATGCAGACCTTCGACGGGATCCGCGCGCGAGGCGACGTGCGCGAACGCATGGTCCAACTGCGCGAGCGATTCGAACTCCAGCGTCACATGGAATTCGCGCAGCTCGCGCGGTCGAAAACCCAGCTTCGCGCGCGTGATCCGGTAAGCTTGAAGCCGGCCGTCGCGCTTCAGATGATCGAGGTAGGCGCGTGTCTCGCGCACGAAGTCCAGGTCGTGCACGCCGGGCTTCAGGTTGCAGAAGATGTGATAGATGTCCAACGTGGGGATCGTCCACTCGACCGGACGGATGTCTTTTTCGAGCGCGCCGCTTCAACAGCGAGCTCGAGCCAGCCTCCGTCTGTCGCTACTTAAGCCAGCGCTGGCGGGAAGCCAGTCCGGAGGCGCAGTCGGATCGGGATCGACTCGGAGGGCGCCGATGATCCGACCGCGTGAGCACCGCCGACGGTGAGGCAGCGGCCGCGCGCGATCCATCGCGCGCGAGGACCGCCCGCCTCAAGGAAGCCCGCGGCGAGTCAACGCCGCATCCCCGGCATCGAGTTCTGCGCGAGACGCGTGAAATCGCCCATCACCCGCTGCATCGAGTCGAAAGCCGGCGCACCCGACGCGACGACGTTTTGCATCGCGCTGACGACCTTCTGCATCTGCGATAGGTCGGGCAGCATCTGCATGGCGGCCTTCGCTTCCTTGACGCCCGGGACGCCTGCCATCTGCTCGTCGATCAGCGCGAACAGCCGCTTCTGCATCTCGACGATCAGGTCGAACATCTCGCCCCAGTAGTGCATCGATTTCTCCATCGCTTCCTGCGCGGCTCCCTGCCCGACCGCCATCAGCGCCTGCGGATTGTTGGCTTCCGCCGCCGACTTCGCATGCTTTTTCTGAAACTCGGCGGCGTCTTCTTCCGCCTCGTACTGACGCTTGCGCAGACGCGCCGTCCCTTCGATGGCGGCGTTGATGACGTCGAGCGCGAGCTTCGCATTGGCCTTGTAGAGCTCGATCGCCTGCTGTGGCGTCATCAACTTGGTCATTTTCTGCATGTCGTCGAATGACGGCATCTTCGGCATCGACATCGATGCGGTCCTGGCCGGGGACTTGGGCGCGGCGCGCTTCTTCGCGTGCTTGCGGGAGGCCGCCGAGGTCTTCTTCGCCATGGTCATCGCTCCTCAGTGGAAAGTGGCAGGGCAACCCGCATCAGACGCCTATTCACGGGCAGTCGTCAAGACTGCCGCGCCCTGAATACGCCCGGCACGGAGCGCAGCAAGCGCATCATTTGCTGCATGCAGCGGATGCGCCTCGGTGCGGACATCGAGAGAAACGCGCTCCGCCAGCGCAAAGAACGCATCCCCGTCGGCGCGGGTCAGGTTCGCCACCGAGCGCACGACGCGCTCGCCCCATAGCAGGCGGTACGGGAACGCCGGGATGTCGCTCATGTGGATACCGGCGCACACGATGACTGCGCCGGGACGGGAATGTTGGAGCGCGGCGGGAACCAGCGCGCCGACGGGCGCGAAGAGCAAGGCCGCGTCGATCTCCCGCGGCGGACGCTCGTCGCTCCCGCCGGCCCACTGCACGCCCAACGTCCGCGCAAGCTCTTGGGCAGCGACATCACCCGGCCGAGTGAAGGCGAACACAGTGCGACCCTCGGCGCGAGCGACCTGGGCGATCAAGTGCGCCGCCGCGCCGAAGCCGTAGACGCCCACAACGTCGGCTTCGCCTGCCATCGCATAAGCCCGGTATCCGATGAGCCCCGCGCACAACAGTGGTGCGGCCGACACATCGTCGTAGCGTTCCGGGATTCCGAACACGAAGCGTGCGTCGGCACACACGTACTCCGCGTACCCGCCGTCGCGCGAATACCCGGTGAAGACGGCGTTCGTACACAGATTCTCATGCCGGCGCACGCAGTAGTAGCAGCGCCCGCAGGTTCCGCCAAGCCACGGGACGCCGACTCGCGTGCCGACCGTGAAAGCCTTGACTTCGGCGCCCACCGCTGCCACGCGGCCGACGATCTCGTGGCCCGGGATTACCGGTAACCGGGGCGGGACGAGATCGCCATCGACGAGATGAAGGTCAGTGCGACATACCCCGCACGCACTCACCTCGATCAGCAACTCGTGGGGGCCAGGCTCCGGAATCGGCACGTCCTGCGCGACGAGGGCGTGGCGGGGCCGTTCGAAGAGCATCGCGCGCATCGTGTCCGGCATCGACCGACCTCACTGGCACGTCATCCCAAGCCCGCTTGCGCCGGCCTACAGCACGCGGAGGCGAATCCTACAGACGATTCGGTACCGACCGGCTGAACAACGTCCGAACCCGGGATTAGCCTACGCGAAACCCCCCTGGAGTTGAACATGTCGACACATGCATGCTCTCCTGCCGGCGTTGCATTGCTTAGCCTGACCTTGCTCGGCATCGCAGGCTGCGCGACGACACCACCGCCCAGTGAGCAGATGGCCGTCGCGCGCACGGCGGTGGCGGATGCGGTCTCGGCGGGTGCGGCGGATTATGCGTCGGTCGACTTGCGCAGCGCGCAGGACGAGCTCGATCGTGCCAACACGGCGATGGGCGCTCGCGACTACGACCGAGCGCAACGGCTGGCCGAGTCCGCGGAGGCCGACGCGAATCTTGCCGCGACGCGCGCAAGGTCGGCCAAAGCGCAGCGCGCCGTTGCCGAGGTGAAGGAAAGCATCCGCGTGCTGCGCGAAGAGCTCGCGCGCGCTTCGCGGTAACGCCCCATCCCGATCTCGTTATCGAACCGTGACGAGGTGAACATGAACAAGCCGTCGTTTCCCCTGACCGCCCTCGCTGCAGGGCTCGCGGTTACGCTGGCCGCATGCAGCACGCTCCCTGAACCCGATCCCGCGATGGACGAGGCGCGGGCCGCCCACGACTCCGCGCGCGACAGTCCGCTCGTCGCGACTTACGCGGCGGTCGAATACCGCCGCGCGGACGAGGCTTATCGCCGCGCCGAAGCCGCGTGGCTGAATCGCCAGGACCGTGTCGAGGTCGACCACCTCGCGTACATTGCGCAGCGCCGCGCCGAGATCGCGCTCGAAACCGCGCGGCAGAAGTCGGCCGAAGCCGCGATCGCGAATGCGAATGTCGAGCGCGACCGCATCCGCCTCGAGGCGCGCACGCGCGAAGCACAGATCGCGCGCGACGACGCGCGCGTCGCGGCGCTGCAGGCTGACGCCACGCGTCGCGCCGCAGTCGAGGCGCAGCAGCAGGCGGCGATCGCCGACCAGCAGGCGCAGGCGTCCCGCGCGCAAGCCGCCGCCGCGCAGGAGCAAGCCATCGCGACGCAGCAGCAACTCGCGGAATCCGACGCGCGAGCGCGCGCGCTCTCGGTAACGCTCTCCGATCTGCAGACCCGCATGACCGATCACGGACTCGTGATCACGCTGGGTGACGTGCTGTTCGAGACAGGAAGTGCCCGTCTGCGCGAGCCCGGTGTGCGCGCCGTCCAACGACTTGCCCTGTTCATGAAGCAATATCCGGAACGCCGGGTCGCGATCGAGGGGTACACCGACAACGTCGGCTCCGATGGCTTCAACCAGGAGCTCTCGGAACGCCGTGCGAACGCCGTGCGGATCGCGTTGCTCGAGACGGGCATCGCCCCAGAACGCATCAGCGCGCACGGCTTCGGCAAGTCGTACCCGGTAGCGAGCAACGGTGACGCCACCGGACGTCAACTCAACCGCCGCGTGGAAGTCGTCGTCTCCGACGACGCCGGACGCATTCCGCGGCGTCCGGGCTAGCCAACCACCCACGTGTTGCACCGGGTCCGTTGCGGCCTTCGCGGAACATCGCGACGGCATGGCGAACGGACCCCGGAGATGGATAGCACATCCGCTTCGCTCGATGCACCCGGCGCGGCGTCGAATCGAACTTCCACGGCCATCGATCGGGTAGACTCGGCGCTCCTTTTCGCACCGTAATTCGGGGGAGCGCATGGCTGGGATCCGGGATCGGTTCGGTAGGGCGCTTCGACTCGCGATTCTCGGCGGCGGACCCGACTCGTGGATCGGCCGCATGCATCGCGGTGCTGCGGAAATGGACGGCTATTGGCGCCCCGTCGCCGGTGTCTTCTCGAGCGATCCGCAACGCTCAGGTGCAAGCGGCATCGCGCTCGGGTTCGATCCCGAACGCTGTTACGGCGACGTCGACGCGCTCATTGCCGGCGAAGCGCGCCGCGACGATGGCATCGATGCAGTCGCCATCACGACGCCCAACGATACGCATTACCCGCTCGCGCGCGGCGCGCTCGACGCCGGGCTCGACGTGGTGTGCGACAAACCGATCACGCACGACCTCGCACAGGCGCGCGACCTCGTGCAGCGCGTTCGCGATGGACAGCACGTATTTGCGGTCGCGCACGGCTATTCGGCGTATCCGATGACGCGCTACGCGCGGCATCTCGTGCGCGAAGGTGCGCTCGGTGCGCTGCGACTGATCCAGGTCGAATACATCCAGAGCGGATTCGCGACGCTGCTCGAGGCGTTGCCGCAGACCAATCGCCTGCGCTGGGTTCTCGACCCGGCTCGCAGCGGCCTCGCGGTGGTAATGAGCATGATCGGATGTCATGCGCAGCACCTCGCGTGCTTCACCGCGGGCACCGAAGTCGCTCGCGTCACTGCGGACGTCACTGCGCTCGTGCCCGGTCGCAAGCTCATCGACTATGTGTCGGCGCTGGTGGTGTTTACCAACGGCGCGCACGGTACCTTCACTGCGACGCAGGCCGCGGCCGGCGGCGAGAACGATATCCGGCTTCGGATCTACGGCGAAAAGGGGATGCTCGACTGGAACCATCGCGAAGCGAGCTACCTGCGTCTCGCGTTGCAGGGTGAGCCCGTGCGCGTGATTGGCCGCGGCGATCCGTTCCTGCCGCCGGAGATCCTGGCACTCGGGCGCACACCGCGCGGCCATCCCGAGGGTTTGCGTGAGGCATTCGCGAACATCTACGCCGAAGCCGCACAGGAGCGCATGGCACGTTCGCTCGGTGAAAGCGTACCATCGTTCCCTTATCCGACGGTCGAAGACGGTGCGCATACGATGGCCTTCATCGAAGCCTGCATCGCCTCGCGCGGAACGTGGACCGACGTCGAACGGGTCCAGAGCCGTTAGCGGCAGTTAAGCTCCACGACGGCCTGCGACGACGCAACACTCGTCGGTGCGAGGACGCGGAGCTTCGCCCATACTTTCCGACGCTGGCCCGGGGTGCCGACCTTCCACGTCTCGGTCACGCGATGCCACGCACCGGTGATCTCGATGCGCTGAGGCGAAGAGTGCCCGCCGTCGCTGTGCTCCCACTCGAAGTCGACCAACACCGGACGGTGGCTGACGTAGATCGTCGCGGCGAATTCGATCGAGGTCGGGCACGTGCCGCTGTACACGCGCGGCTTCGCGACAATCGTCACGCGAGAAACGGCGTGTTGCTGCGCACCGGCGGGCAGCGCAAGCGCCGCCGCGCAGAATGCAAGCGCGATCCATGGTGCGCGCGCACTCGACCGCGATTGCCGCATCGTCCCCTCTTCGCGCCCCACGGACGCTCGACGCTTCAGCCGCGCGTAGCTTACGCCGAGAGCGCGGCAAGCGCGTTGGAGTGACCCGCGATCCTTATCCTTGCGAGCGCCTTCGAAACGAAAGACGAGAATGGAGGCGGAGCTCAGCACTCTCCGCAGGCCCAAACCGCGCAGTTCCCACTTGACATGTTATATCGTACGATATATCTTGCAACGTGTCGCACGATAACCGATCCAGGATTGGAGAACCCATGCATGCGTATTTCGGTCGTTATTTCAATGACTTTCGCGGTTGCGGCGGGCGCTATGGCCGGCCCCGCGTCTTCGCCGGAGTCCTCGGCGCTCTGGGCGATGGCCCCGGGTTCGGATGGCACGGTTTTCGGTCGGGGCGCAAGCTCGGGTCGGACGAGCTGCAGCTCGTGATCCTGGCGCTCCTCGCCGAGAAGCCATGCCACGGCTACGAGATCATCAAGGCGCTCGAAGAGCGCTCCGGCGGGTTCTACAGCCCGAGTCCCGGCATGATCTACCCCGCGCTCACGCTGCTGGAAGAGCTCGGTTACGCATCGGTCGAGACCGAAGGCGCGAAGAAGCGTTACGCGATCACGCCCGAAGGACGCGCCCATCTCGATGCGAATCACGAGATCGCCGATGCGATTCTCGCGCGACTCGAATGGATCGCGTCGAAGATGGAGCACGTGAAGCGCGCGTTCTCCGGCGAAACCGATCAGGGCGATGACGACGGCAGCATTCTCGGCAAGCGGGCGAAACGGCAAATGATCGACGAACTCGATCAGGCACGGCGCGCACTCAAGAGTGCGCTTCGCGCGAAGTTCTTCGCATCCGAGGAAGAGCAGCAACGCGTCGCCGAAATCCTGAAACGCGCGGCGGACGAGATCGCGAAGCTCTGAACTGCGAACCGCCGTACGAGAGCGCTTCCTGCGCGTCCGGTCATCATCCGTGCGACCGATGATCGCGATCGCCAAAGACGATTGGACGCTCGCGATCGGCGACCCTATGTTGTGCTCATGAGCCCTTGCGGGCCGCTTTCGAAGGAATCACATGAGCACGCATGACGAAACGCCGGACCGTAGATTCTGGACGGCGTACGACCATTTCATGTTCGAGCGCGAGGCGCGCGCGATGCGTCGTGAATACGTTTACGCTTTGCTCGCGCGACTTGCCCGGCGTGTCGCCGCCCGGGCCCGGCCTATCGTCGCCCGGATCCGCGTCGAGCTTGCAAACGCCGGCGCACAGCCGCAACGTCGCGACGCAGCACGCAGCACGCAGCACAAATTTCTAAGCAACGCCGGGAACGGCAATGGTGGCGACATGGCCGTTTGCAATCGAAGTAAAATGCACGCCGCGCAACGATAACCGTCGACGCAGTCCGGCGTCATCACCGTCGGGCGGCAAAGCCGTCGTCGACTACCGCGGGAAGTTCGCGATTGCGCGCGCGGCGCCGGTGAGCTCGAGGATGTGCAGGCCCGTGTTCGCGCGATCGACGATGTAGATGTAGCCGCGATCGTCCACTTCGACGTTGTTGGTCTGGATCGCGGTCTTGCACCGGTTCGCGCCGTTCACCGTCACGCATCGTGGATCGGTATTCGCCGTCACCGCCGGGATGTAATGCGCGATCTCGCGCGGACGGTAAGGGTCGCGCACGTCGACCGCGCGCACGCCGGCGTTGAAATGCGCGAGGAACAGGATCCGGTTGTAGTAGATCGGCGTCATGTTCTCGTTGGATGAATGCGTGCCGAAGCGGCCGCCGCGCGAGCAGAAGTTGCCGCTCGCCTCGGGCACGGTCCACGTCGAGACGTTGATCGGCCGCGCTTCGGACGTGATGTCCGCGATCCACAGCATCTGCCGCGGTTCCTGGCATTCGTTGACCAATTCCTCGTCGACGATCGCGACGAAATCCCGGACGCCGCCGCCTTGATCCTGCGCGAATTCGGCGACGTTCAGCTTCAGCATCGGGAACGCGGTGTGCGCACCGGCGTTCGGCGGCAGCAGGAGACGCCCGACTTCGGGCGCGCGGAGGTTGTCCGGCGTCGGCTCGGCCGGGCCGTTCACGAGCTTCTGTCGGTCGACGATCTGCACCATGCCGTTCTTGTTCGTGCCGTACCCGAAGTAGACGCGGTTGCCTTTTGGCCCGGTCGAGATCGGCCCGTGCAATTCCGTCGGCACGTCACCGGTTGCACCCGGTTCCTGGCCCGCCAAACCGAAATTGCGGATGAAGCGCGGATGCGCCGGATCGGAAAGATCGTAGACCTGGGTCATGCGTCGCGTGCGCCACCCGCTCGCACCCGACACCAGGTACGCGACGCCTGTATCGCACTCCCACCAGTTCTTGTGCGTTCCTCCGAGCGGTCCGATGCGTGCGACCAGCTTCGGTGCCGATGGGTCGGTGACGTCGAAGATCTCATGCGCGGCATTGCCGAATGTCCGTAGCAGATAGAATTTGTTGGGATCGCCTTTGATTCCACCGTCACGCGTGCCGCAGACGCGCACCATCTGCGCGCCGCCCGCTTCCGCGAGTCCTTCCTCGCCCGGGATGTGGACGAGGTAGCGTGGCGCGTGCGGATCGGTGACGTCGAGGATCGAGGTCCCGTTGAACTCGGGCGCGCCGGTCAGCGCATTGACGGGCTTTGCCGTCTTTTCCGTTCCACCGTGATGGCCGACGTAGAGGATGAAGCGACCGTTCTGCTCGCGGATCACGGGCTGGTAAGCGCTCCGGCCCTGGAGATCGTTGAAGCCGACGAGCGCCATGTCGCGCGCCTCGGGGCCGGTTGGCGCCGGCTGGGCCGCCACGATCAGGGATACAAGCAGGCTCCCCACCGCCACTATGATCGTGACTCGCTTCATCGCGCCTCCGCCTGCGGCGGTTTCACGGGCCCGCTCGCGGAAGCGAGCATAGCGCACATCGCGCGCGATCTCGCACGATCTCACTGACGACGCCATTCGGGCCGCGAGGGCCCCTGACCAGGGCCGCTTGATCGCGCTCACGCCCGCGATTCTCGCGAAGTTGCTTCAGGTCGGACGGCACCTGGCCCGCCGGGCCGTCAGGTCGGCGTCGAGAAACGATGCACCGCGCGGGCGCGCGCCTTCGCCATCTCCTCCGCGCGATTGCGTGGTGACGCGGTGGTGTGGAGCGAGCGCAGTAACGTGCCGGAAATCGACGCGATGTCGTCCACCGCCGACTGAAACGCCGCTTCGTTCCCCTTCGATGGCTTGTTGAAGCCGCTGATCTTGCGGACGAACTGAAGCGCCGCCGCATGGATCTCCTCCTCGGTGACGGGCGGCTCGAAGTTGAAGAGGATCCTGATGTTTCGGCACATGGCGATACCTTCGAACGATGAATTCGGTGTAGGCCGCAGCAGACCGGTCAAAACGCGCCCCGGCTCCGATGCGCGCGGATCGAGCACCGTCATCGGCGATCCGCATGCCAATGGTACTCGACGTCAGGCTCGGATTCCGGCGCGGGGCTCACCCCGAAGGCAACCGCGGTGAAGCCGTAATGCTCGTAGAATGCCCGGGCAGGTGCGTTGCGCTGGAACGTGAACAGGCGCAGCTCGTCGGGAGACCGCGTCCGCGCAAATCCGAGAAGTGCCGTGCCGATGCCCTTACGCTGGTGTTCGGGGAACACCGCGAAGTGGCGAATCCAGGGTACGTCGAGCGCGATCAATCCCACCCGCTCGTCGCTCGCGACCGCAACCCATACCTCGCAAAGGGGAAGCAGCTCGGTGCGAAAGAAGCGCCGCGCGCCCTCGAGCGTATGGCGGCGATGCTCGGCGTTGTAGCTGTAGGTCACCGTATTGGTCTCGTGCCAGCGCGCGACCAGGTCGTCGAAATCACGCTCCAGATAGCGACGGATCTCGAGCTTCATGAAGCGTGAGGCTGCGGGTGTCGGGGGTTCGCGAATGCCGCTGATGTGCGGGGCCCGGAGATCGCGCCTGGACGGCGCGCTGCCATCATCATGGCGCGCCCGGGCGGTCGCGCGCGACGAGATCGAGATAATCGCCGAGCGGCATTCGATCGAGACGCTTCACCATGACGCGAATCTCGCTCCGCTTGCGCCCCGTTTCGACGTCGGTGCGGCGTCGGACTTCGCTGTAGCCCAAGCGCTCCCAGAAGCCCTCGGCCTTGCGGTTGCCGACGACCACCCCGAGTCGTACCCACAGCGCCCCCTCGTTCTTCATCCAGTCCTCGAGCGCTTCATAGATCGAACGCCCGACACCGCTGCCGTGGAGAGACGACGCGACGATGTAGAGCCCGATGTGCCATACGCGCGGCGCGAGAAAATCGGACAGTATCGTCGCCATGCCGATGAGGCCGTGCTGCTCGTGCACGAAGCCCAGCATCCATTTCTTCGTAAACCCCATCCCGGCGGGGGGCATTTCCACGAATTCCTGTCGCGCTTCGTCCTCGCGCGGCGGCTGGCCGTTGACGGTCTCGAAGTATTCCGGATTCGCGTCGAAAAAGCGCTGCAGGGCGCGGATGTCCGATTCGATCAGCTCGACGGCACGATACGGCACCACCGAAAACAGCGTCGTGGGCGATTCGGTACGCGTCACCGGGCCCTCTCGGTCGCCCCGGTGCGCCGCGGCACGCGAGCGCAGAAACGGAATCCCGTTGTTCCGTGCATCAAGTTCTTCCAGCGCCGCGCGGTGAGACATTCGAGAAATACGACTGATCGCGCGCGAGGATCGATGTCGGCTGGATGCGGATCATGAGCTCGAGGCGATCGATCACGCTCGCGTTGAAGTCCCGATTCCATGCCGTTTCATCGTCGCCGAGATAGCGGCGCAGCAGGCGCTTGAGGCGATCGTGGTCGAGTCGTTCCACGGCCCCCACGCCGCGAATGCCGACGTGCCGCAGGAGGCCCCGCGCCAGGTCAAACTGCACAATCCCGACGGCGCACCGCGCGTCGCGCTCGATGCGCTTCGGGAACGTGTCGCGAGTATTGCCGACGAGCCAGATCGCGCCGTCCTCCCACAGGAACCACACCGGCGAGTCGCGCGGGCCCGCTTCCGAAGCGGTCGCGAGATGCGCCATCAGCGGCTGCGCGAGAAATGCGTCGAGGTCGAAATCGGATGGCAACACGTACCCAGGGAGATCCGTGCTCAATTGGGCCGAAGATCTGTCGCGCCGCGGCACCGACTCGTCATCGGGCGAGCTTGAGCCGAACGACGGGCCGAGCTGGCTTGCGCCGCGCGACTTCCTTGAATCCGGCGCGGTCGTACATCGACTTGGCGCCGAACCACATCCCGTCGTCTGACGAACGCTCCGGCTTGTCGACCGGATACGCTTCGAGACAGGTCGCGCCGCGCCGCTTCGCATAGCGGATCGCGCCCTGCAGCAGCGCGTGCCCGACACCCTGTCCGCGATACTCCGCGGGCACGACGAAGCAAATCACCGACCAGACGGGCTTGTCGTCGACCGGCTTCATGACGATCGAGCGCGCGAGCTTCGCGTAGTCCTCGCGCGGCCCGAGCGAGATCCACCCGACCGGCGTTTTGCCGCGATAGCCGATGAGGCCCGGTGGTCGGCCAGCGTCGACGAGCCGCTTCAGGTCGATGCGATTTCTCGCCGCGTGCGTCATGGTGGAAGGAAGTGATTTCCGCTCACCGCTGCGCCGGTAATACATGCACCAGCAGCCGCGCGCGACCGAGCAACCGCGCGCCATGAAGATCTGCTCGAGATCGCCCCAGCGCTCGGGCGTCAGCGGATGCAATGTCAGCTTGATCGCGGGTGCAGGAGCTCGGCGCACGTTTCCGGTCATGCCTTCGCGCGCTTGAGGGACGCCTGGTACGCCTCGATCTGCGGCAGCTTCGCCCGGCGACGTTCGAGGCTTTCGGGGGGCCAGTACTGCTCGCGATCGTAATACTCGGGAACCGCCGGTATGCCCGGCGGCAGCACGACCCATGGCTGCTTCGACGCGGTGAAGATAAAGATGTCCGGCGGCAGACGATCCGGCTCGTCCAGCGTGCCGACGCGGACGAAGCGCACGATCGGGCCGGCGCCTGCGTAATTGCTCCACAGCGCGAGATGGCAGGTCGGACAGCGCGCGATCTTCTGCCCGAGGCCGCTGTACGACGGGGTATCGACGATCAAAGGCTCGCCCGCGAGCAGCGTGACGCGATCCGCTTCGATCAACGCATTCAACGCAAACGACGCGCCCGTCTCGCGCTGGCACCAGCGGCAATGGCAGCAGTGCACGAACAGCGGCGCCGACTCCATTCGGTAGCGAACGCGCCGGCAGTCGCAACCGCCTTCGAAGGTTTGGTCTGCGGCGGCCATGATCGATCGAGCTGCCCCGTCTTCCGGATCTACCGTTGAGCGACAAAAGCGTACACGCCCTGCACCACCTTCGCCATCCGGACATAGTCGAGGCGATCGAAGGTGTCGCCTTCAAGATGATAAGCGTGGTTCCGCTCGTAGGCGGTGTCCGTGACCATGACGGCCGGATAGCCCTGCTCCCAGTAGTTGAGGTGATCCGAGAAATCGATCCCCGGGATCGCCGGCAGCGTGTTGATCGAATAGACCGGAAGGTCCGAAGCGCCGGCCATCGCAGCCTTGAGCTGGCGCGTCTCGCGCTGGTCCTGCAACCGCGACACGATCGCGATGAAGTTGCCGGTCGTCGGATACAAAAGCCGCATGAACGGGAACGGGAACGACTGGCTCTCGGGTACGTCGCTGAAGTAACCGATCATCTCGAGCGAGAGCATGAGCTCGACCGCTGCGTCGGTTCGCTTGAGCGCTTTCGCATGCCAGGCACTGCCCATGTTCTCGGTCCGGAAATTCGGCGGCTCCTCGAGTGTGTAGGCGACGAGCTCGACCGGGCGCGCAGGCGGACGCGCCGCCATCAGCCCGGCGAGCTCGATCAGCCCCGCGACGCCGCTCGCGTTGTCATCGGCACCCGGCGTGTGCGCGTCGGGTCCTCCATACGAATCGTAATGCGCGCCGATGACCAGCAGCGGCCCCGTCGCCGGTCCGAAACGTGCGACCAGATTCCGATAGCGCGATCCGCCGACCCGCACCTCCTGCTCGACGACCTTTTGGGTCGAGGCACGCAGCGCATCGCGCACGTAATCACCGGCGGCTTCGAGATTTGCTGGATGATCGAAGCTGCGCGGGTAGAACGTCTTGGACAGCGCACGCACGTGCAGCTTCAGCTGATCGGGATCCGGCATCGGGACTTGCGACCGGATCGGCGTCACGAACGGTTGCGTGGTGATCCACCACGCTACTGCCAGGACGACCAGGACAACGGCAAGGATGGTCAGCAGCACGCGTTCGCGCATGGAGACCGGTTGCATCAGGCCCGCGCGCGCACAAATTCCAAGGAGCGCGCTCCGGTCATTCGCGGCTCGTCGCTGCCGACGTGTCGCGCGGAACCCAGCCGCGGGTTCCCAGCAAAATGCCGTGATTCTGCCCCGCCGCGTTCAGCTCGTACAGGCACCGCCGCGTCCATGCGAAGCGCGACTCCACCCCGCGCAGCGATTCGGGAACGACTCGCTCATAGACCTGGACGGCACAGAGCATCGAATGCTGCGGGAAGGCGTCGACCAGCGCGTCCACGACGTCGATGATCGGCGGAACCGTGCGGCGAAGGTCCAGTCCCGCAGCCACGTCGAGCGCCGTCCCCCAGGGCGGCGCGATGAAGGAGATCAGCATTTGCCCATCCGAAGCGCGGATCCTGCGCAGTCCCGCGGTGTATTCGGCTTGCACGATCTCAATCGGCAATTCGAGCGCCGCGACATTGCCCGCGGTCAGGCGGAACACGGCATCGTCGAGCTCGAAGCCGATACCGCGCGCACCAGGCATATGCCGAAGGATCCAATAGAGGGTATTGCCCGATCCGGTGAAGGGATCGATGACGAGTGCTCGGTCGTGCCGCGGCGCCGAGTGAGCCGCCGCGGCCACATCGCGTCCGATCGCGTCGGCCAGTCGGTCGCGCGTGCACTCGACGGCCGTGCGGCCGAGGAGGCGAACGCCTTTGGCAAACCACGCGTCCGGTCGCAATCCGTAGATCGACACGTAGTGCGCATCGCCGTAGCTCTCGACGCCGTAACGCTCCACGTCGTCGAGCGTGAGGACGCGGTTGCGCTTTGGCCCGAGGAGCAGAAAGTTGCGGTCATAGGCAGGAGACCCCTTGTCACGTGCGCGCAACCTCGACCTCCGCCGCGAGGATCTGCGGACGGCGGCACGATCCCGCGGCGTCGCAACGTTTGTCATTGCCAACCTACGAATCGAACGGGACAAGAAATCGCGCGTCGCCGCAGCGGATCACGAACCATCCGCTCCGCCGCCTCCGCCTGCATCGCAGGAGGCGCCGCCGTCCGACGGCGCGCAATCGTTCGACGTCGCACCAAACGACGCGACACCCGCGTCGCCCAACGAAAACGCAGTCCCGGCGTCGTTCGCCGAAGCCGTTCGTTCGGTTCCGGGTTCACGCAGCCTAACGATGAACCACAGCGCGAACCACGCAAAGCCCAGCACCGCGAACAGAAACAGGAAACTCGGAAAGAGCACCGCCAGCACGATCCACGGAACCATCCCCAACACCAATGCCGAGATCCGATGCATGTTCGTCCTTCGATGCAATTTGCCGACAGGCTCAAGTCCAACCGTAGCGCGTGAGATGGAAGAATACCGGCGCGGCAAAGACCACGGAATCGAGGCGGTCGAGTACGCCGCCGTGCCCGCCGATCACGTGGCCCCAATCCTTGGCACCGCAGTCGCGCTTGATCGCGGACATCACGAGGCCGCCCAGGAACCCCATGATGTTGATCGCGAGCGCCATCGACCCCGCCTGCCATGGGGTGAACGGCGTGATTGGGTAGAGCACCGCCCCGAGCGCCGTGGCACTCAGCACGCCGCCGATCAGCCCCTCCCAGGTTTTCGATGGCGAGATCGTCGGCGCAATCTTGCGGCGTCCCGCGAGCTTGCCCCAGATGTACTGCAGCACGTCGCTCGACTGCACGACGACGACCAGGAAAACCAGCAGCAGAAGATTCCGGCCGGCGTACCCGCGTATGTCGAGCGTCAACAGCGCCGGGACGTAGGAGATGAAGTACACGCAGATCATGAGGCTCCACTGCAGCCGTGTCGTGCGCAGCAGGAAATTTCTCGCGTCACCGAGCGCGGCCATCGCGATCGGCAGCACCAGGAAAGCGTAGACGGGTACGAAGAACAGGAAGAGATCGTAGCGCCCCAGGTACACCAGCAGATATTGCGCCGGCAGCACGACGCCGAAGCTCAGTGCGACCGCGCGTCGATCTCCATCGCGGGGACACGTAAGCGACACGAACTCGCGCAGCGCCACCGCGGACACGCCGAGGAACAAGAGCGTCGCGCCGACGGGGCCGAGCAGGATTGCGCCGCCCGCCAGGATCACCATCGCCCACCACGCGCGAATGCGCGTATTGAGGTTGTCGATCGCGCCGTGCGGCTGGCCGTGCGCCACCGAGAGCTTCAGCACCAAGCCGATCACCGTCGCGACAAGCAGGACGACGCCGATGCCGGCGAGGAGGCGTAGCGCTTGCGGCAGCGGATCGACGGCTGGCGACATCGCTAGTCCGCGGCCCGTGCGATGCGCCCCGTTGTCGGAATCGCGACACCGCCGAGCGCGATAGCGTGCCGCTGGTCGACGACGATATCGCGCGCCGCGCGCACGGTGGCGAGCGCCGATTCGACGTTGCGCGCGCGTCCGGAATGAAGCAGCCAGGCGGCGGCCGCGCACGCGCTTCTCGAGCGACCGAGCGCGCAGCACACGAGGACCGGACCTCGCGATCGCAGCCGCTCGATCGCGGCGGCCGCCTGCGTGAGCGCTCGCGCGTCGGGAATCGTCAGATCGAGCACGGGAACGACCTCGAGCGCACGGTCGCCGGCACGCAACTCGAACTCGGCCGCGAGATCGACGATGCCCAAAAAGGGCGATGCCGCAATCTCACGCGCGGTCGGCATGCGACCGAGATGGACATCGGCCGCAATGGCGACCGGTTTCGGATCGCGCGCGGTCCAGGCGCGCGAGTTGATCCAGGCACCGGCGAGATACGGGGCGAACAGCGTCCGGGCCGCGAACGACAGATGTCCCCTGGCGTTCTTCTGAAACGCGCCGGCACCGAGGGCGGCGTAGGCGAGTGCGACCAGCAAGAGCGACACGGCGGGCCACAGGATCCACCACGCCCAGCCGCGAGTGATCACCGCTAGTGACGCGAGGACGACGGCACCGACGCCATAGTACGTCGCGAGACGCCAGCGCGAAGGATCGCGGGCCCATTTCCATTGGGACAGCATCGAGCGCCCGTTGCCTTCGTCGGCGAAGGGCCAGGCCCAGACACACAGCAAGCCGAGAAGCGCACCGGTCGGAATGTCGACGAAATGGTGCTGGAACGTCGTCAGCGCCGATACGCCGATCAACACGAACCACGCATCCAGCACGATGCGGGCGATCCCCTCGAGCTTGCGTGCGTAGAGTGCCCACAGGATGACGGCGAGCGCGATGTGCAGCGATGGGAGCTGGTTGAACGGCTTGTCGAACGTGCCGAGTGCATCGAACAGCCATCTCCACCGGCCGTCGGTCGCCGGCTGCTGGAACGAGAAGCGCAACGGCACGAGGATGAAGCATGCGACTGCAATGAGCTGCGCTGTCAGCAGACGCTTCGCGTGCGTGTCGAGCTCGCGACGCGACATGCAGATGAAGAGCGAAATGCCGTACAAGAGATCGATCGACCAGTAGGGAAGTATCGTCCAGGCCCAGAACGGTATCGACCGTTCCCACGCGAACACGACCGAAGGCACGTCGGCCCGCTGCGCCGCGAGCCAGTTCGCAAGGCCGTACGACAGAAAGAAGAACGGACCGAGGAACGCGAGCCAGGCAAGCGCGCGGCGCCATGGCCACGGTTCGCGCGCGGGTCGTGCGGCGGTACCGGCCGTCATACGACGCGCTGGGCGAGCGAGGCGGTGAAAATGCCGGATTCGCCGACGCGCTGCGCGACTTTGCGAAAGCCGGCTGCGCGAACGAGCTGGTCGAGCTCCTGCTGTGTGCGCCGACGCATGACCCACGCGGTTCCGCGGTGGCTCGTGAGCGCTCGCGCGATCAGCTCGAGCTGCGGATGCCACGGCTGCCCGGTATAGACGAGATAACCGCCCGGCGCGAGCGCGTCCGCGAGCCCCGCGAGCGATTCACGAACCGGCGCATTCTCGGGCACCAGCTCGTAGATTCCGGAAACGACGGCGAGCGTCGGCCGCGGAGCGATTGCCGCAAGCGTACGACGATCCAATGCGTCGCCAAGCTCGAAGCGCGCGATATCGGTGAGCCCGCGGTCGCGAATGAGCGCCGTGCCGCGCTCCACGTTTCGCGCAGCATAGTCGCGGAGGAGGATCGAATCGGGACGCTCGGCGCCGATGCCGACGGCATCGAGGACGTAGCGCCCATGCCCCGCTGCGATGTCGACGACATGCACCGGCACGCCAGCCGCACGCAAGCGGAGGGTCGCGTCGCGCAGTAGCTCCTCGACGTCGAGCTTGCGTTGCCGGATGCCGCGCCAGCCGATCGCATCGAGATAATTGCGGTCAATCATGCGGCCGAGGAGCGTTCGGCCACCGGTCCGGTTCCGATAGACGTAGTCGAGCGTCGCGCCCGAATCGAATCCGGTTTCGCGGCCGAGACGAACGCCGTCGGACAGCACGCCGCCGAGCCGCAGGCTCGCGCGCGTGGAGGCCCAATACAGCCCACGGGGCGACAGCGCAGGCAATCGGGCAGCAAGCGCGTCCGCCTCCTCGCGCGTCGGACCGTATTGATCGGCATCGAGCAGGTCCGCCAGCACCGGCGGCGCGGCGAAGGCGCGAGTGACGAACGAGCGCACACGTGCCACCGCGGGTGCGCGATCGCGCTCGCCCAGCGTATCGTGCAGAAATCCGTGGAGGACGTGCCGCTCTTTCTCGCGCGAGCCCAGTCGATCGAAGAACGCGTGCTGCGGAGCGTGATGGACGACCCAGTCCGCACCCGAGATCAGGACCTGCGTCGGCACCGTGATCGCCTGCGCATCGGCAACGATCCGATCCGCAGCTTCCTGCAACCCGAGCAGCACGTTGACGGAAATCGACCGCGAGAGCAGCGGATCGGCATCGTAGGTCGCGATCCGCTCCGGGTCGTGGGTGAGCAACTTCGCCTTGACGTAGCTCTGGATGAAGAAGTTGCCCCGGAGCTTCCGCGCGAGCTTGAGCCCGGGCAGCGCGAGCGGCACGTAGAGCTTCACGCGAAACGCTGGCGATGCGAGCACCATCGCGCGAATCGCCGGCGCGTAGTCGTGCACCCACGTCGCCACGATCACGGCGCCGACACTCTGCGCGACGATGCCAATGTCTTGCTGCGCGATGCCGTGCGTCTGCGCGAGATGATCGACGAAGGTCTGCACGTCGCGAACGAGCGTGCCGAAGCTCGGCGCATCGCCGCGTGCTCCGGGCGACTGGCCGTGACCGCGCTGGTCCCATGCGAAGAAGTCGAAGTCGGGGAGTTCGAGCTCGTCGGGAAGGTGTGCCATACGGCCCGAATGCTCGTGCCCGCGATGGAACATGACAATCGCGCCCCGCGAGGGCGCCGCCACGGCTGGCCAATGGCGGTAGAAGATTTCCGCGCCGTCGTGGGCGCGGAACGTGCAGTCGATCGCGGCGCGCAACCGAACGCCGACGGTCATGTCGTTCATGTCGCCTCCCGCTTCAATGCCTCCAGGCGCGGGGCTCGCACACGCTTCCGCAAGCTGAGGTCACCGCGCGGCAGTGGCGGCGCGCCGGCGGCGGCTTCCGATCCACCAGCCGAGCGCGACCCCTACGATCAGCGCGATGACTGCGCCGATGATGCCGTCGCGGATCAGGGTGCGCTGCACCTTGGTCAGCACCGGATTGTCGAGATGATTGGTCCCAAAGTGGATGGCGCGGAGCCGCCACTTGCCGTCGTCCCCGCGCAGCATGACCGCCGTCCAGCGCGTGTTGAAGTCGAACAAGTCGCCATCTTTCGCCTCGTAGTGCTCGAGCGCCTTGCCGCGGACGAGACCCCAGCTCTTGTCGGGCGAGAGCTCGGTCAGCTTGTCGGCGTCGAGCTTCATCTGCATGCTCTTCATGTAACCCGTCGGACCGAACCATTCCTTGAAGTAGTTCGAGACCTCGCTGCGACTCGACATCACCTCCTGCGTGATGCTGGTCGCCTCCACGTTCTCGGTGAGGTAGGGCAGCATCTTGTCGAACTGGCCCGAGTTGATGGCCGTCAGGATCTCGCGCAGAACACCGCGGAGTTCTTCATGGATCGGATGATCCGGCTCCTCCGCCGCCCATGCGAACGGCGCGAGGCAGAGAAGGAGGCACAACCACAACGGACGCATAGTTTTCACGCATGTCTCCCTGAATGGCGATTCGGCGCAGACTCCGCCGTAACGTCGGACGCCTCTCGCGGCGGTCTTCGCCGAAGCATTGTCCGGCAAAGGCGGCGCCGACACCATGGTCCAGCGTCGGCCCGTGCTTCGTCAGCTCCTTTTTCCATGAACACGCTGCCCGGGTCGGGACGATGAGCCCCGAACGGGCCGCGCTCACGACATCCGTGCGCGCGATAAGCGCGCTGCGTCGCGTGATACCGATCGCCCGTTTCGAGCATGAGCTTGTGGCATCCGCGCGTGCGCGCTTCCGTTTCCAGAAATCGCAGCGGCGCGCGCCCGACGCCGAGGCCCCGCGCTTGCCGAACGACGAACATCCGCTTCACCTCGCTGTGCTCCGGGTTGAGGACGACGGCGGCGCCGAGCGCCTCGCCGTCGCGCGCGCCACCGCAGACCGCGCATTGGAAACCTGCGCGCGCTCAAATCAATCGGGTGCCGGCTCGGCGGCGGCGACAACGCGTCGAGTACGCGTCGAGCGCCGCGATCGATGGACGACCTCCCGCTGGTCCGGAGACTCGAGCGCGCTTTTGCACTGGATCCGTCTCGAGGCGCAAGGTCACGGCACTTTGCGCGAGATCAACCCGCCTACAACCATCGCCACGTGAGCAGACCGGCCGCCACCGCGGGTACGCCGAAGATCAGCAGGAAGATCGGCAGCTCGTCGGTCACCGTGTATCCGGCCTTCGCGACGCCCACCCACAGATTCCCGATTGCAATCGCGAGCCAGATCGCGACGAAGGCAGACGTCGCGATGCGCATCGCCTCGGGAAAGGTTGCCGAAAACAGCCTGCCGATGATCGCAGCAGCGCCCAGCAGCAGAAACCCCGCGAGCAGGAATAGCGCCGTACGCATGTCGTTATGGTGTCACGATTGCGGAAAGCCAAAAACGCTTCCGCTAGAAGAGCGAAATCCTGCGGCGTGGCAAGCCCAAATTCGTGCGGTCGCTCTCGGATGCAATGGCCCCCCGGAAAAGCCTCCTCAGGAGATCTCGAAATCCCAAACCCTTGATTTGTCGGATGGTCGCCTGATGTCGCGTTTCGTCGCATCGCGGCTTGACCCGCCCATCGCATCGCCTATAATGCCTATACCGCATATTTATACGGTAGTGGTAATGGCCGCTCCCCGCCGCCCCTTCGCTCACCTCCGCCGCTCCGAACCACCGCACGACGAGCCGCCCAAGCTCACGCCGCGGCAGCGGCAGATCCTCGACTGGATCCGCGGTCATCTCGAAGTCACGGGCATGCCGCCCACGCGCGCAGAGATCGCCAAGGGACTGGGGTTTTCGACGCCATCGTCCGCCGAGGACCATCTGCAGGCGCTCGCCAAGAAGGGCGCGATCGAAATCCTGCCGGGCGCCTCGCGCGGGTTGAAGCTCAAGGAATTTCCCGGCATGCCGCTGCAGGGCACGCTGCCGCTGGTCGGGCGCGTTGCGGCCGGCCATCCGATCCTCGCCGCGGAGCACATTGAAACGCACTATCGCCTCGATCCCGCGATGTTCTCGCCGCGCGCGGATTATCTGCTGCGCGTGCATGGCCGCAGCATGCAGAACGCAGGCATTCTCGACGGCGACCTCCTTGCCGTGCACCAGACCCCCGAGGCACGCAGCGGCCAGATCGTCGTCGCGCGCGTGTCGGGTCCCGGCGGCGACGAGGTGACCGTCAAGCGGTTGAAACGCCAGGGGCGCGAAATCGTGCTCCTGCCCGAGAACGCCGAGTTCGACCCGATCGTCATCGACCCGAAGAAGACGACATTCGCCATCGAGGGGATCGGTGTCGGATTGATTCGGCAGAAGTAGGACCGGCCGAGCTTCATCCGCTGCTCGCGCTCGTTCAACCCCAAAAGGGACTTTCGTCACGAGGAGGTTTATCCATGCAGCCGCTATTTTTCGATCCCGCGCACATGGCCGCGCTCGAGGATCTGCCGAACATCGGACCCGCGATGGCGGCGGACCTGCGCCGCCTCGGCATCGTCTCGCCGCTCGCACTCAAGGGTCGCGATCCGTACATGCTCTATTTCGACTTGTGCCGCATCACCCGCACGCGCCACGACCCGTGCGTCCTCGATATATTCATCGCCGCGGTGCGCTTCGTCGAAGGCGCGCCGGCGAAACCCTGGTGGGCTTACACCGCGGAGCGCCAGCGGGTGTTGAAGAGCCCGTTGCCCGCGGCAGCGGTCAAAAAAACTGCGCGCGAGATCGCGCTGCGCTCGCCCGCGAGCCGGCTCGATCGTCTGTCGAAGCTCGTGTCGGGCGGTGCGATGCGCGCCGAAGTGAAACGCACGCTGCCGCGCGGATCGCCCTCGCAGGATCAGTAACCCCGAGAGATCGCCATGCCCGAATGCAAACCCGTGCGTGCACTGGACGTCAAGGCGGAAACCGCGCAACCGGGCACCGGTTATCCGGAGCCCTATTTCTCGCGGATGGGCCAAGGCGACTGGCGGCGCCTTGGCGAAGTTTTCGGTCTCACGCAATACGGCTTCAACCTGGAGACGCTGCAACCCGGCGCGGAATCGGCGCTGCGTCACTGGCACACGCTGGAGGACGAGTTCGTCTACGTGCTCGAAGGCGAGCTCATGCTGATCACCGATGAGGGCGCGACGCCGATGACGGCGGGGATGTGCGTCGGTTTCAAGGCAGGCGTGAAAAACGCGCATCACCTGGCCAATCGTTCGACTGGACCGGCGCGCTATCTGGTGATCGGCGCGCGCGTCCCCGGCGACAGCTGTTTCTATCCGGACGACGACCTGATGTGGATCGACACCGAGCACGGCACCTATCCCGCGCACAAGGATGGCACACCGTATCGCCCGCCCAAGAATAAAGGATGACCGCATGTACACGCTGTATGGAAAGCTCGGGTCGGGCGTGGCTTCGGTGCACGCCGCGCTGGAAATCGTCGGCGCGCCCTATCGGCTGATCGAAACCTCGTCGTGGGAACCGAATGCCGCTTTCCAGGATCTCTTGAAAGTAAATCCGATCGGCCAGGTCCCGACGCTCGTCCTGGAAGACGGTAGCGCGCTGTCCGAGAGCGCGGCCATCCTCGCGTATCTCGGTCTCAAGTATCCGGCCGCGAAACTTTTGCCGGAGAGTGATGCAAAGCGCGCGCAGGCGCTGCGCGGGCTCGCGTACATCGCTGCCAACTGCTACCCGTGCATCACGATCCTCGACTACCCCGAGCGCTTCTGTGCCGACGCCGACCAGGACGATGCGGTGAAGGAGCGCATTCGCGCCGGCACGCGCGCGCGACTGCACAAGCACTGGGAAATCTTCGCCGACCTCTTCCCTGGAACACCGTATCTCACCGGCAACGAGGTCGGAGCGCTCGATCTCTACGGTGCGGTCGTCTCGAAATGGGCCGGCACGCGCAAGCACGTCGAGCAGCATCGACCGCAGTTTCACGCGACGCTGCAGCGGATTGACCAGCATCCGAAGGTCGCGCCCGTGTTCGCCCAGCATTGGAGATAAAAACGGTGAGATCGGGGACAAGACCACGCGTGGTCTGTCCCCGGCTTTGTTGTTCTAACCCCCTGGAGATTTCGATGTCCGTCAAATCCATTCCCGATGGTTACCACTCCGTCACGCCGTACCTGATCGTCGACGACGCGACCCGCGCGCTCGATTTCTACAAGAAGGCGTTCAATGCCGTCGAGCTCCTCCGCATGCCCGCACCGGACGGGCGCATCGGCCACGCCGAGATCAAGATCGGCGACTCGCCGGTCATGCTCGCCGACGAGAATCCGTCGATGGGTGCGAAAAGCCCGCGTTCGATCGGCGGCTCGCCGATGTCGCTCATGGTGTACGTCGACAACGTCGACGCGCTGGTTGCGCAGGCAGTCGCGGCCGGCGGCAAGCTGACGCGTCCGGTCGCGGATCAGTTCTATGGCGATCGTACGGGCGGCGTCGACGATCCGTTCGGCTTTCACTGGTACATCGCGACGCACATCGAGGACGTGCCCGAGGACGAGCTTAAAAAGCGTGCGGCGAAGGCGATGGGCGGCGCTTGACTGACGCGACTTCTCCGATGCCGCTCGACGGGGGATAAATCGATCCAATTCTGAAGGTCGATGCTTTCCGGCGGTCGTCTCGAAACTCGGCCGAGCTTCTTCATGAATCTCGCTCTCGCTGCCGTGCTCAACCATCCCGCGCTCTGGCGCGGCGGCGATTGCGCGCCCGAGCCGGCTGCGATTCCAACGGGGTTTGCAATGCTCGATCGCGTGCTGCCCGGCGGTGGCTGGCCGCGCAATGCGCTCACGGAAATGGCGCTCACGCGCGAAGGCATCGGCGAGATCAAATTCACGCTGCCCGCGCTCGCGCGTATCCAGGCGGAACGGCGTCTCGTCGTGTGGATTGCCCCGCCCTATCGACCCTACGCGCCCGCGCTCGTCGCGGCCGGCATCGATGTCGCGCGGTTGTGCATCGTGCGTTGCCGCGATCCAAGGGACGCGCTGTGGTCGTTCGAGCAGGCGCTGCGTGCGCCGGAATGCGGTGCGGCCTTCGCCTGGCTCGCGACGCATGACGAGCGCGCGTTGCGTCGTCTGGCCGTGGCCGCGCGCGATGGGCGCGCCTGGGGTGTGCTGTGGCGCCGACCGGGGCAGATGGCCCGTGCGGCCTGCGCACCGCTGCGGCTTGCGCTCGCGTCGCAGGAAGGTCGACTCGCGGTGCGCGTGGAAAAGCGCCGCGGGGCAGATCTCGCGCAACCGATCCTGATCGATCTCGGGCGGCGGACCTACGGCACACCGCCCCTGTCGAGCGCGGACACGCCGCCCGTTTCCTCGCCGCTCTCACGCGCCCGCGTCGTGGCGCGGCCCGATCCACGGACGAGCGCGGGCCATGCGCCGCAGCCCTATCGACGGCTTCGCGCTCAGGCAACGCATTGAAGGCACTTGCCATGACTCCGCTCGCACATCACTTCTACACCATGGCGTGCAACAACGCCTGGTCGAACCATCGATTGCTTCATGCGTGCTCGCAGCTGTCGCAGGATGAATTCGTCGCGACGCGCGTGAGCTTCTTCCCGTCACTCAAGGCGACGCTGAATCACATCCTCACCGTCGACTGGTATTACGTCGACGCGCTGGAGCGTGCGCTCAAGGGCCAGCCGGTCAACCACCAGCCGGCGCGTTTTTTTACACCGGAAGAGCCGTATGCGACCTGCGCCGAGATCTCGAAAGAGCAATTTGCAGTCGATCGGCGTTTGATCGACTGCTGCGCTGCGCTCGGCGAAGCCGATCTCGAACGTCCCGTCGGCGTGATGCGCCGCATCGGTGTGCAACACGAAAGCGCGACGCGCCTCCTCGCGCATCTGTTCCAGCACCAGATCCATCATCGCGGGCAGGCGCATGCGATGCTGGCCGGGACGCCCGTCAAACCGCCCCAGCTCGACGAGTTCTTCTGCGCAAACGAAGCCCATCTCCGGGAACGCGAACTCGAGGAGATCGGGCTGAGCGAGGAGAAGATCTGGGCCAGGTAACGGGTGAATGTGGTCCGCTCTCCTCTTCCCGTCACTGGCGCTCGACGTCTTCGCGCGCGCGTTCACGGGCGATGATCACGGGCGGCCGTTCGTTGTCACGAGCGGCGGCCATTATCCGCGCGTCGTAGTGGCGAATGCCGCCGCGCGCGGTGCCGGCATCGAGCGCGATCAGCTGATCTCCGCTGCGCTTGCCCTGGTACCCGACGTCGTGATGCGCGAGCGCGATCCGCGAGCCGAATCCGAGGCGCTGTCGGAAATCGCGACGCTCGCGCTCGTGTACACGTCGAATGTCTGCCTCGCGCCGCCGTGGTCGATCGTCGCCGAAGTCGGTGCCAGCCAGCTGCTGTTCGGCGGCCTTAGGAATCTGTTGTCACGGCTCGCGGCGGATATCCAAGCCCGCGGTTACATGCTTTCGCTCGGTCTCGCGCCGACGCCCGAGGCGGCACTCCTGCTCGCGCGTGCCGGCGAAGCGACACCGGTGCTGCATCGGGAAGCGCTGCCGGAAGCGCTGGCCCCGATCGGGCTCGTCAACAGCGGTCTCGACCCCGTCGTCGTCGAAGCGCTCGGCACGGCAGGCATCACGACCTTCGGTCAAGCCGCCGCGTTGCCGCGCGACGGGCTGGCGCGGCGCTTCGGCGACGATGTCGTGACGTTCATCGATCGTGCGCTCGGCCGGCAGCCCGATCCACGCATCCCGTTTACACCGCCGCCGCATTTCTCGCGTCGCCTCGAGCTTCCCACGCCAGTTGCCGACAGCGAGGCGCTGGGCTTCGCTTTGCATCGGCTGATCAGCGAGCTCGCGACCTGGCTCACCGTACGCGGGCTCGGTGTGACGCAGCTCGAGCTCGAGCTCAAACATGAGCGGTACCTGCGCGAACGCGGCATGCCGCCGACGCTCGTTCCTTTCGCGCTGGGCGCACCGACCCGCACCGGCACGCATCTTTTCGGCACGCTGCGCGAGCGCCTCGCGCGCGTCGCGCTGCCGGCACCGGTGGAAATCATCACGCTCTCAAGCGAGGAGGTCGTGCCGCTTGCCGGGCACAACCTCGGTCTGCTGCCAGGCGATGACACGCATTCGAGCGACGTGCCGCTCCTCGATCGGCTCCGCGCGCGGCTGGGTGACGACGCGGTCGTGCTCATCGCGCCTCGTGCCGACCATCGTCCTGAGCTCGCGGAAAAGAGGGTCAGACTCGATTTTTCTCATCTTTCCGCACCTGAGGGTCGAAGGGTCGGGCAAATCGCGTCTGACTCCCCTTTCCCGACACTTCCACCGCGACCGCTCTGGCTCCTCAACGAGCCGCAACCCCTTTCCGCACTTCTCGAAGCGGCTCCGTGGGTCCTGAAGGACGGACCCGAGCGCATCGAATCGGGATGGTGGGACGGCCGCGATTTCCGCCGCGACTACTTCGTCGCCGAAAGCCCGGCAGGCGAGCTCGTGTGGATCTATCGCGACCACCGCTACGGCCTCGAAGCGGGAGAGTGGTTCCTGCACGGCTGGTTTGGGTAGTAAACGAGTATCCAGCGCTCGCGAGTAGGTGTAGACGATGTTCCAGGGCTCGCGAGCGGACCGCCGCGAGCCCCGCGGAAAAAATCACGACGCATTGGGAGTAAAACAAAATTCCAGGGGTCGCGAGGCAACGCCCGCGACCCCTGCGGGAGCATCACAAAGCGGACGGGCGCTCGAGAAGCCTAGATAGATGAAAAATGCCCGGCCGAGCCCGGCATTTTTTCTTTTACAAGGAAACGCGCGTAAACGCATACGCCGCGTTACGACCAACACTTGACACCGATGTCGCGATACCGGTCTTGGTTCGTTCGCCTTGCTAGAGAAAATCGCCGGGTTCATCCCGGCGATTTTCATCTATTCACGCTTCTCGAGTGTCGGATTGCGTCGTGATTTTGTCAGCGGCGATCGCGGCGGTTCGCTCGCGATCCTCGGAAGCTCGTTTACCCCTATTCCACCACCAGCGTCCCGTTCATCGTCTCATGGCCGGAGCCGCAGAAGATGTCGCACAGGAAGGTGAACGTCCCTTCCTTGTCCGGCGTCAACGGCACCTTCGTGATTTTGCCGGGCACGATGTCCGCGCGGGTCTGAAAATCGGGAATGCTGAATCCCATGAGCACGTCCGCGGTCTGCAATTCGAAGACCACCGGAACGCCCTTTTTTAGCGTGATCTTGTTCGGCGTGTAGGTGAAGCGTCGCGCGAGGATCTTGATGACCTTGGGCTTGGGTTCCGCAGACGAGCTCACGCCCGCCGTGCCCGCGATCACCAGCGCTCCCACGACGAATTGCAGTAGACGTCGACGATGTGCGTTCACGGCGTCACGCCTTCTGCACGGGAAGCTCGGTGATCTCGTACTTCGCTTCCTTCGTTTCGGCCTCGACGTTGCGGAAGCCCAGGCCGCGATACGGCGCGGCCGGATCCCAGGGCACCGGGTTACGCTGCGGCTGCGAGCCCGCCACCGGCAACGGAAACATCAGCGATTTCGCGGCGTGATGATTGATGTGCCCCGTCATCTTGTGATGCTCCTGATGGATATGGCCGTAAAACACCGTCACATTGGCGTAAGGCATCAGGAGATCGATCGCCTTTGCGCCGTCCTTCGTCGCCCAGTCCCACTGCGGATAGAGGTCGAACAGCGGGCGGTGCGTGAGCACCACGATGTTCGCGTTCTTCGGCTGGCGCGCAAGATCGTCCGCAAGCCACTTGAGCTGCGCATCCCCGAGCGAGGCACGCGGATCGGACACGTTGTCGAGGGCGATGAAATGGACGCCCTTGTGATCGAACGTGTAGTGCGTCCGGCCGAAGAACTCCTGGAACGCTTCGCCGTTGTCGAGCGAGGCGTCATGTTCGCCGGGCATGAAGTGGACCGTCTTGACCTTGAGCTCGGAAACGATGTCGCGGAACTGGCTCAAGCGCTGCCGGCGCACTTTCGGGTCATCGGTCGTGTGCGTGAGATCGCCCGTGAAGACGATGAAGTCCGGCGGCTCGGCGAGCGCGTTGACGGCCGCGACCGCCTTTTTGAGGGTGCCTTTCGCGTCCGGGTTCGGGGGGCCCTCGAACCCCCAGTGCGCATCCGAGAGCTGAACGAAATAGAAGTCGCCGTCGCTCCCCGCGCTTGTCGCCGCGAGTGCCTGACGAAGACCTGACGCAAAGACGACACCTCCCAATCCCGCGAGCCGCATGAATTCCCGGCGATCGATTGCCATGACGAGCCTCCAGTCGAGTGCACGCCCGGTCCGTCGCTCACGCCGATATGCCCGAGCGCGACCCGGAGTGTCGGTGTGCAAGACCGGTCGTCGGTGCGCGATATTCCCCGCCCCGGGTGGCAGGAACAAAAATGGCTGCCTGCCGGTCTCAACCCGCCCCGCGGCTGACGCCTGGCAATGATGGACGGACGGTATCGGCGTTCGATCAGCGCTCAAGCTTCGAGCGCGAGGGAAATGAACGGCCGCGGCGGAGCCCTGGATGCGCAGCGCCACCGGCTGGGCGCTGGCGTTTCGTCAGGGGAACGGCTGCCTACAGCGCCTCGCCGGCGTTCGCCGTGCCGCACTGCCGATCCACGCGCGCGTACTCCTCGGCGGTATCGACCCCGGCCTGCGCGGCGGCGATGTCCTTCTGGATGGCGTCGCGAAAGTCGTCGAGGACCGCGCTCACCTTGGCCTTCAGCGCGGCTTCCGCGTCCACCATGGAGCTCGCGTACGTGACCTCGTTGCCAAGCGCGCGCTCGAGAGCGGACCGCAACCGGGGTACCGAGCCGCGCAGGAACATCTGGTAGACCGCGACGTGCTTCTCTTCGTGTTCGACGAGCGCGGCGTGTCGGCACGCGGCGTCGTGGTATTCGCTCGCGATGTACACCTCGGGCGTAATCGCCAGACGCACGCGAACCCGGGGCCGCACACAGACGCGGCCCTTGCTCGTGTCGGAGACGCCGAACACCTCGATATTCGATTCGGAGACGAGCTCGCCGCGGGTGAGGCCGACCGTCCGGTCGGCAGCGAAATGCGGCGGGCCGAGGCCGGTCAACTGCGCGATCGAAAGCTCATCGCTGCGTTTCACTTTCATCGGCGCCGCGGCCACTTCGACGGTCGTGCGCGGCAGCGCCTCGCAGCGCGAGGCGAAGGATGCAAGTGGATTGCCCCCTTGAGCGAGCGCCGTCAGGTGGTCGCACGCGACGAGCGTCGCCATCGCGAGGGCGAGCGCGACCCCGCGCGCGATCCCGTGCCAGGCCGGAACGGACTTCAGATGCCGGTGTACCACTGGTAGCCCTGGTCCTCCCAGTACCCGCCGCTGCCACCGTTGATCGTCTCGAACGATTCGACGAGCTCGAGCCGCATCAGGTACTTCGCCATCTTGTACCCGAGCTGGCGCTCGACGCGCAGACGCAGCGGCGCGCCATTCGGTACCGGCAACGCGGCGCCGTTCAGCTCGTAGGCCAGGAGAGTCTGCTCGTGTCGCGCGTCGTCGAGATCGATGCTCTCGTAGTACGGGCTCGTGCCGTCCGGCTCCATCGGGTCGGCGCAATGGAACACGACATACCGCGCTGCCGGTTTGACGCCAACGACGTCGAGCAGGTGCGAGAGTCGCGCGCCCTTCCACTTGCCGATCGCGCTCCAGCCTTCGACGCAGTCATGGCGCGTGATCTGCGTGCGGCTCGGCAATGCCTTGATCTCCTCCAGGGTAAAGGTCCGCGGCCGTTCGACGAGCCCGCCGACTTCGAGCTTCCAGTCGGCGAAGCCGTCTGCTGCGAGCGCCTTGTACACATCGCTCGCCGGCTGCGAAGTCCCGTTGCTGCGAAATGTCGGCGACAGGTCGGCGTCGGTGAATTCCTGCGCCATCGCCTTGCGTCCCGTGACCGCAGGCATGACGATGCGGTTCAGCTTCTCCGCGCTCCCCAGCACCTTCGGAAACCAGGCGCTCTCCGAGAGTTTCTCGCAGCCGCCAAGCGCCGCGGCGCCGAGCGCGCCTGCGATACGGGACAGGAACCGACGCCGCGATCCGGAACGGTCAGCCATGGACCTCCTCCGCGGGCACGCGATAGCGACCGGTGATCATCGAGCGCAGGTTGTTCCACAGGCCGGTGATGATCACCTCGAACACGTGCACGAGCACGAACAGCACGAGGAGCCACGCCGCGATGAAATGGATCGACCGCGCGGACTGGCGCCCGCCGAAGAGGTCGACCCATCCGGTGAACAGCGTGTCGAGCCGCGGCGACATCGCGAAGCCCATCAGGATCACGAGCGGCAGGAGCACGAAGATCACGAGCAGGTAGGTAAGCTTCTGCAGCACGTTGTAGCGTTTCGCCGCCTCACCCTTGGGATGGCGAAAGCGCAGATGATCGACGATCGACCCACCGATGCCGCGCAAGTCGTCGCGCGTCGGGGCCAAATCGCGCGACAGATGTCGTGACGCAATCGTGTAAGCGATGTAGCACAGCCCGTTGATCACGAAGATCCAGGCGAAGAAGAAGTGCCACGAACGCGCCATTGAGAGCCAGCGGGAATCGGGCACCGTCATCCACGTCGGAAACGCCGCCGAATACACCATCCCGTCGCCCCTGTGGAACAGGCCCAAGAATCCGGTCGTGTTGAATTCGCGGCCGAAAACCTGTGTCACACCGATCGGCTCGCCGTTCGCGTTCTCGTCGGCGTAGATCTGCAGCCAGGCCGGCCGTTGCGAGTACGACGACTGCCCCCAGTAGAGCGCCGGGTGTGCCTCGAAGATGTTGAGCCCGCTCATGAAGAGCAGTGTGATCGCGACGACGTTGATCCAGTGCATGATGCGGACCGGCAGCCGGTGGCGGTAGAACAACGGCTCCGTTGCAGTCGCGACGGCTGGCGAAGTCTCGCCGACCGCCGCGTCTGCAGAAGGGACTTGCGCTTCGCTCACCATTTCGCTCCCGCTCGGGTTCCGAGCCTCCGCCACGCTTCCACCGGTATCGTCTGTCGTGCGTCCGACCCGGAATCTTACGCCTGCCGGCTCGAAAGCCCGGTCGGCTGCGCGGCGCCCAGCGACGGGAGTTGGCGGCGAAATGCAAGCAACCCGACGAGCGCAACGGCGGCGAATCCTGCGCCGGCCACGAACGTCGCCGCCGGGCCCACCCATTGCCACAGGCCGCCCGCGAGCGCGCTCGAAATCAGCAGTGCGATGCCGCTGCCGAGATTGAAGACACCGAAGGCGCTGCCTCTCAGATCGGCCGGCGCGACCTCGGACACGAGCGCGGCTAGCAATCCTTGCGTCAGCGCCATGTGCAGGCCCCACAGACCCGCGCCTGCCAACGCACCAAATGCGCCGGCGGCGCTCGCCAGTACGAGATCGCTCGCCACCAGCGCGACCAGTCCCGCGGCAAGCAGCGCAAGCGCGTAACCGCGATCGGCCAGGCGTCCCGCCGGAAGCGCGAGTGCGGCGTAGACGATCGACATCGCGACCATCACCCAGGGCGCGTGCTCGACATCGAGGCCGACGTTCTGCGCCCGGAGGACGAGAAACGCTTCCGAAAAACGCGCGAGCGTCATCACGATGGCGATGGTCGTCACGATCGCGAACCGGTGGTCGAGACGCTTCAAGTCCGCGAGCGACATGCGCTTTGCGGCGGACGAGGCTGTCTTGCCGTCCGGCTCGTCGACGCCGAGCCACAGCAGCATCACGCACAGTACGGCCGGGACGACCGCCACCCAGAATGCGGCGCGAAAGCTGCCCGCGAACGCGCCGATGGCGATCACGGCGATCAGCGGGCCGGCAATCGCGCCGGCGGTGTCGAGCGCCTGCCGCAGGCCAAACGCAGCGCCGCGCACTTCGGCGGGTGTGAGGTCGGCGATGAGCGCGTCGCGCGGCGCGCCGCGGATGCCCTTGCCAACGCGATCGACGATACGGGCGCCGATCACCCACGGCAACGCGGGCGCCAGCGGAAACGCGAACTTCGAGAGCGCCGCAATCCCATAGCCCAGCAGCACCAGCGGCTTGCGGCGTCGCGTCTTGTCCGACCAGTAGCCGGAGAAGACTTTCACCACCAGCGCCGTTGCCTCCGCGAATCCCTCGACGATCCCGACGAGAAGCGTCGACGCGCCCAGCGTTCCTACCATGTAGAGCGGCAACAGCGCATGGATCGATTCGCTCGACGTGTCCATCAGGAGGCTCACGAACCCGAGCATCCAGACGTTGCGGGGAATCGCGCGGGATGGTGCAGGCATCGCGCGGCCGCTCCGCGCGCTACGGCGCAAGATCGAGGGCGTTCGTCAAGTCGCCCGCACCCGGGCGCGCACCCGGCAGCGGATCGAGCGCAAACCGTCGTGTGATGAGCTTGATGATCGACGTCGTGTCGTACGGCGTGTGGTCGATGTATCCGCGCCTGGCGAAAGGCGAGACGATCAGCGCGGGAACGCGCATCGACGGCCCGAAGCGGTCGCCTTTCAGCGGCGCGACGTGATCCCAGAACCCGCCGTTCTCGTCGTAAGTGACGATGACCACGGAGCTCGACCACAAGCGGCTCGCCCGGATCCGCTCGAGCAGCTTCGCGATGTGCTCGTCGCCGGCCAGCACGTCCGTATAGCCGGGATGCTCGTTCAGCGTGCCTTGCGGCTTGTAGAAGATGACTTGCGGCAGCTCTCCGCGATCGATCCCCGCCACGAGGTCGTCGTAATCCTTGAGATGCTCGGCGCGATCCGCGGTGCCGGGCGCGAAACGCACGAAATAGTTGAACGGCTGGTGGTGCGTCACGAAGTACGGCGCGCCGTTCGCGCTCGTCGCGAGCACTTTGCGCGGCACGCCCGGCGGCTGCATGCTGTCCTTCAGCGCGGCGTTCCAGGCGCCGGCGTACCACGCCCACGTGACACCCTTCGCGGAAAGCGTGTCGCCGATCGTCGTCATGGTCTGCGGCGGCAGCGTGAATTGCGACGGGTCCGCGAAGCGCGGATCGCCATCCTTCGCCGGTGGCACGAGTGACGGTTCGTATGGCGGTTGCGTGGTATTCACGGAATAGCCATCCGGCGTGAGCTCGCCGTCCAGCACGTAGAGCGGCGGCCCGGCAAGCGCAGACTTCGGGGACGCAGGCGTCGTCTTGAGCCAGCCGCGGTCGTCGAGTGCCGCACGATGGGTTGCAGGCCCGTTGGGATCTACGGGTGTGCAGGCGCAAATGAGCCAGAAGTGATTGAGATAGGAACCGCCGAAAGCCCCCATGTGGAAGTGGTCGGCCAGCACGTACTCGCTCGCCCATTTCCACAGCGGCAGCGACGAGCCGTCGTACATTCCCATCGTGAGCGCGCCAGCGTCGGAGATCTCGACGAAGCGATTATTCGTGCCGCCGTTGATCTGCTCCTGGTTCTGATAGAACTTGTGCACGAGATCGCGCGTTGGCTTGGAGAGCGGCAGATTGATGGGCGGCGCGTCGATGCGAAACGTGCGGTTCGGCATGTTTGGCGGGAACGCCGGATCGGCTCGGGGCGGAGTGACGCCGGCTTTCCACACCGGCGGCAGGTGCGGCAACGGCGTACCGTCGCGATCGAGCTGCGTCATCTGCTCGGGAGTTGCGTTCGCGAGACCCTCCGCGCCCGGAAACGTCCCGTACAGGTTGTCGAAGCTGCGGTTCTCGGCGTAGATGACGATGATGTGCTGGATGCGCTCGAGCGACGCACGCTCGGGCGTCGGCGTTGCACAGCCTGCGATGATTGCCGCGAGCGCGACGATCGCGACCCACGCTATTCGCGCGTCACCTGGACGGCGCCGGCCATTCGGTTCACGCATCCGCTGCATCCTACTTAAATGTCACGTTCGCCCGCACCATTCCCGCCCTTTCGTGGCGCACGGCGAGCTTCACGGTGTCGCCTGACTTGCCGCGCACGACCCACTCGAGCTTCATCCTGTCGTCGGTCACGTTGTAGTCGGGCCAGAAGGAGACGCCGGTGTGCTTGTGCGCGCGGCCGTTCAGCTGTCCGAACTCCTCGTGGACCTTGCCGGCGGCGAGCGACGTTCCCGCCGGCAGCTCGACGTCCGCGACGACACCGCGCACGACCTTGCGTGCCTCGGCGCGCTTGGAAACTTCGCTTCCAAGCCAGCCGGTATTCTGCACGACGAGCGTCACCTTCCAGGCACCGTCGCCCACGCGCTCGCTGCCCGCATGCACGAGCTCGAGACGCGGGAGGATCAAGGTCTGGAACAGAAGCCAGCGCGGAAACCGCGCGAGCTCGCGCTCGAGCAGGGAAAACGGCGGATTGCCGAGCGCGTTGAAGCGGTTCCAGCCGCCGATCTCGACCTTCCCGAGCTGCGGATGATCGAACGGCTTCCACGGCTGGTACGCGAACCCGTTCAACTTCTCCTCGCTCCAGCGGTAGAGCTTCAGGTCGTCCTCGATCGGGTGATCGCGGAACCAGTCGATGTACTTGTACTCCTTGATGCCCGCTTCGCGCATCGGCGCCCAGATCTCGACCACCCACGAGAACACGCCCAAGTGCTCGTAGATCCAGTCGAACGTGCCGCCGATCACCGACTTCGGGTGGTAGCGAAACTCGTGATAGACCGAGATCGCCGGATAGCCGGTCAACTCCTCGCCTTTCTTGCCGACCTTGTGATAGACCCACAGATCCTCGGCGTCCATCTCGTCGTCGGGCATGTGATCGAACGGCCGCAGCAGGACGCCGCTCCAGGTGTGGAACGAGGTCGCGCCGGCGATGTTCTTGTGATTGACGATGAAATCGACGACCGCGCGGATCTCCGGCTCGGACGTCGGATACGGTCCCGCGCCGAGCTGCTCGAACTCCTGGCGCCAGTTCGCGGGAAAGTTGCGATTGAGATCGAGCCCCTGCTGCGGCCGCTTCACCTTGAGCGTGAAGCCATCCCACTGCTCGTAGCGGCCCTCGGGAACGATGCGGTAGTACTTTCCGCCGGTCTCGGTGGGGTCGCGGCGCACCATGAGCCCCGGCTCGTCCGGATGTGTCCTCCACAATCCGTTCGGATCCTCGATCCGCATCTGCAGGATCCGGCCGTCGCCGTCGATGTCTTCGCTGACGAGGCCCTCCAGATCCTCCTCGCCGTCGAACGGATACGGCCGCGTGCTCGAGCGCACCCACTTCGGCTTGTCGGCAAGCGCCCATTCGGCGCCGTCGGGATTGATGCGCGGGCAAATGTAGACCGCGCGCGTGTCGAGCGCGCGCGTCACGTCGGCGTCCTTGCCGTAGTGCGTGACCAGGAAATGCAGGAAGTGCATCGCTGCCGCCGACGCCGAGACTTCGGTCGAATGAATGTTGCCGTCGACCCAGAACGCGGGCTTTTCCGACGCCGGGCCGGTATCCGCGTTCGTGACCGACAACACCCAGATATCGCGCCCCTCAAAGCTCTTGCCGATCGATTCGATCGAGATCAGCTTCGGATACTCTCGCGCGTACTGGTGAAGAAGGTCGGTGAGTTCCTGGTAGCGGTAAAAACGATCGAACGCGACGGCGGGCATGGAGAAAGCCCGACCGGATCGGGCGGGCAAAGCAAAGCCGGTATGGTAATCGCTTTCGGTCGGCTCGCGTGCTGCGCTGCCGCCAGGGCCGACGCTTTAGGGCACGAACTCCACGTCCAGCGTGCGGGAATCCGCCCGGCCGCGCTCGTCGATGGCGCGAAGGATGTAGTGACCGGGGGTTTCGGGACTCCACGCAAACGCCTCGCCGGCCCTTCCTTGCGCGATGAAGGCCTCGTTCGCGAACCAGTACAGGTTCCCGACACCTGTGCGGTGCGCCTGCAGCGGGATCGTCGAGGTCTGCGATAACCTCAGCGTGTAGGTGACGCCGCGCATCGGCGAGGTGATGTGCGGTGCATCGATGGGCGACGTCACGGCGTCGGACGCGCAATCCGCAAGCGCCGGCGGCTCCCGTCGCGGCATGCCGGCTTCGCGGAACAGCCGCTTCAAGTCGCTCGGCCAGAACTCGAAGATCTCGCGTCGCGTGTAGCCGTTTTCTCCACAGGCGACCGCGCCGGTTCGCGTGTCGATCAAGACCGCGCGATGAAGCGTGCTGACTCGGATCGGCGATTTGCCGGGAATGTACCAGGTGGTCGCGCGATCGCGGCACCACTCGTTCGGCAGGTCGCCACTCGCCGCGCACACTTCGACGCGGGCGAGGTGCGCGGGTTGCCGGCGCGCCAACTCTCCACCGTCCAGGTGCTGATTGCGCAGACCGTCGACGATCCGGAAGAAGAGCGGCGCCGCAGCGCGCACGCCGATGAAAGCGGGATTGCCGGCACCGTCGAAGTTGCCGATCCAGACAATCAGGACATAGCGGCCGAAGACGCCCGCGGTCCACGCATCATGGAATCCCCACGATGTTCCGGTCTTCCATGCAACTGCGCGCTGCGCCGGCAGTCCCGTGTCCGGTCGCGGGTTCCGGCGCAGCATCTCGAGCGTTACGAATGCCGCCTCTTCGCTCAACAGCGGTGGGCCCTCGGCCGGCGACGCATCGCTCGTATACGAAAGCGGACGCATGACGCCACCGTTAGCAAGCATCGCGTACAGCCGCGCGAGCTCTTCCATCGTCACGTCGCCGCCGCCGAGCGCAAGTGCCAGGCCATAATGGCGCTCGCTCGCCATTCGCGAAACGCCGGCGCTCTGCAAGAATGCGTACAGCGAAGGCTGGGTCAGCCTGGCTGCGATCGCGACGGCCGGCACGTTGCGACTGGCGATCAGCGCATCCTGCGCCGTGATCGGCCCGACGAAGCGGCCATCGAAGTTCTCGGGACTGAAGGGGCCGAATGACGTTGGCGCATCCTTGAGCACGGTCAGCGGGTGCAGCAGGCCCTGGTCGAGCGCCAGCGCATAGATGAAAGGCTTGAGCGCCGAGCCAGGCGAACGTTTGGACGCTGCGCCGTTGACCTGGCCATCGATCTCCGCGTCGCGATAGTCCGCCGACCCGACGAGCGCCTTCACCTGCATCGTCGTCGTGTCGACCAACAGCGCTGCGGCGTTGCGCACGCCGACATCGCGATGCTGCTCGACGTACTGCGCGATCTGGCGCTCGAGTGTCGATTGCATCCGCAGGTCGACGCTCGTACGGATCTCCGCATGCGGGCTTTCGGCCTGCGCCAGCAGGAGGTCCGTCAGGTGCGGCGCGCGAAATGGCAGCTGCGCCGGCGAATACGGCGCGAGCGGCAAGGCAAGGTCGGCCGCAAATCGCCGATCCTCCGGATGCCGCGCAAGCCACAGCGACCAGAGCCGTCCGCGCGCGTCGACCAGATGGGGCGGAAGCGAGCGAGGTGCATTGCCACGCCGGGCCGCGACGCGCTGCCGTGGATTCTGGGGGATGACCGCGAGCGCGAGGGCTTCCGGCAAGGTCAGCGCCTGCGCGCGCTTGTGGAAATAGACGAGACTCGCCGCGCCGACGCCTTCGATGTTGCCGCCGTAAGGTGCGACGTTGAGATACGCCTCGAGGATCTCGCGCTTCGAATAACGCGCTTCGAGCCACAGCGCCGCGACGATCTGCTTCGCCTTGCCGGTGAGCGTGCGGCTGTCGATCCGGTACAAGCGTCGCGCGAGCTGCATGGTCAACGTCGATCCGCCCTGCCGCGAGCCGCCTGTATACGTCGCGAGACCGGCACGGACGAGCGCAAATGGATTCACGCCCGGATGCCAGCGGAACCAGCGATCCTCATAGAGCATCACGCCTTCCGGCAGGCGCGGCGACATCTGGTCGAGCGAGATCCACAGCCGGTACTGCTGGTCGCTTGCGAGCGTGAGCCGCAAAAGCTCGCCGCTTTGCGCGTACAAGGCGGTGGAATGCGGCAACTGCGTCGCCAGTGGCGGCACGGGCACCAGGCGAAGTGCCGCCAGAACGATCGCAACCAGCGTCGCCGCCACGGCACCTCGCCGCAAACCTGTGCGATGTTCGCGGAAGGACGTGGTCAGCGCCCTACGCGTCCGTTGCCTCATGCTTCTCGCGGCCTCAGTGTGCGCGTCAGCGACCCGGCTTCTCCACCACGATCGTCGCCGCGGTCGAGCGCGCCTGCACGCTGCGCTCATACAACGACTCGCCGTACGCCGGCGGTGCGGTGAACGTCCCGACATTCGTGGCCTTGATCTTGTAGACGAACTCCGTCGCGTTCTTGAGCGCTGCGCCGTAGAGCACGATCCGGTCGTCGCGAACGTCCGCATATTCCGCGTTCCAGCTGCCGCCGCTGCCGAGGCGATTGACCCACGCCGGCCGCGGTGGCGCCTCCTCCTGATCGCCCTCGTTTGCGTTCGCCTCGGGCGGCGGTGGCGGCGGCGCGATCACCGGCTCGAAGCCACCAGGCAAGAGATCCACGAGAGCAAGGTTCGGGACCAGGTCCCGATCGATCGCGCGGAAGCGGAGCTTGACGGTAACCTCGTCGCCGAGCTTGACGGCCTTCAGCGGCTTGCCGGACGCGTCGACGTATTCGCGGATCACCTCGATACCGTTCCGCTGCTCGGTGGGCGGCGGGACGCGATCGAAGCCTGCCTCGGTCATGGCGTAATACGCGCGCACGTTGGAATCGATGCCAAAGCGGAGTTTCGCCGTACCGGCCGCGAACGCGACGCGCGGCACCAGGTTTGCCGGCAGCTCGAGCGGCTTCGCGTTGCCCTTGGCATCGAGCTCCGCAATCGAGAGCTTGCCGAGGGCTTGCGGACCCAGCGTGTTCGCATACGCGTCGAGGGCCAGAATCGTATAAGCCGCCGAGAGCGTGTTGAATTGATTCTCCGCCAGCCGCTCGGTCACCCGCAGCATCACGTCCGGCGGCAGTGAGCGCGCCTTGTCAGGGAAGTGTCGCGAGACGAGATAGAGCGTCTGCGTATCCCGAATCAAAGGGTCGTAGTAGTAGTCGTAGCGGAACGGCGCGGGCGGCGCGACGAGTGCCTGCATCGGACCCTCGATCAGCGTCGACCCGAGCTTGTCCTGCTTCATCAGCTGGTAGCTCGCGGCGAGGAACGCCGCGACCGAATCGTTCTGCCAGCGCTTCGGATACTTGGCGTCCAGCATCTCGCGGATACCCGTCAGCATCGGCGTCGTCACCGTGCCCTGGCGCGTCAACAAGTAGGCCGCGTACGCCCGCGATCGCGCTCCGCGCAGATCGGTCGGCGGGCTGGCAGCGAGCTGCTGCAGATAGTCGAGCGCTTTCTGCAGCATGTCGAACGGCACATTCTGTCCGCGCTCGCGCGCCTCGAGCAGAAGATGCGTCGCGTACACGGACGCGTACTCGTCGGCCTCGACGGACGCTGCCCAGAGGCCGAATCCGCCCTCGGCGTTCTGGCGCGTGCGCAGGACGTCCACCGCATTCGCCAGCGTCTTCTGCGGCACATTGGAGCCGGTCCGCGCGAATTCCGGCCGCTTGCCGAGGACCACGGCCGGCATCGCCTGGCTCACGAGCTGTTCCGTGCAGCTGTGAGAGAAATTCGCGAGATACGCGACGAGTCCCTGTGCAGCCACAAGCGGAAGCGGCGATACCGATGCCTCGAGCGTCCGATGCTCGGGGAAGAGATCGCGCGTTGTCCCCACCTCGACGCTCGACGTAAAGCTTCCGACGGCGAGGCGCGTATAGAACGGCGTCGCAGGTCGTACGCTCACGTCGGTCGCAAGTGCGGTGCTCTTGCCGTTCAGACTCGCCGTGAAGGTGAGCGTCGCCGAGCCGAGCACTGCCGAAGCACCGTCGCGTGCCTTCAAGCGGAAGACCGCGACACCCTCGCGCATTTCGCCGATCGGGATCGTCTGCGTATTGGTGCCGACGACTTCGAGATGCGGGGTCGCGGCAAGAGTAACCGCGATCTGCGCATTCGCCCCCGAGCCCTGGACGTTGTTGGCGACGCCCACGCTCACGTCGAACTCGTCGCCCGGCGCGACCATCGCCGGGGCGTTTGGCGATAGCACGAAGTCGCCCCGTACGAGCGCCTTCCGCTGTCCCGCGCCCATCATCGTGTCGTTGATGGCGACCGCCATGACCCGCAGCGTGCCGTTGAACGTGTCCGGCACCTTGTAATTGAACTCCCGCTCGCCGCTCACGTCGACGATGCCGGACCAGTACACCGCCGGCTGATCGCGCTTGCGCTTGAACGGATTCAGGTGCCGTCCGAGCGCACCCGCTTCGTCCCCGCCCGGCGCGGCGGCGGCCATCAGCTTCTTGAATTCAGGCAGGATCAGATCGAGGATCTGCGCCGTACGCACTTCGAGCGCGCGCTTCTGGAAATAGTGACCGAGCGGATCGGCGTTCTGATAGCGCGCGACCTGCAGAATCCCTTCGTCGACGGCAAACACGACAGCGCGCGTCGGTTGCTGCACGCCGAGCTTGATCTTGAGCGTCTGGCCCGGCTTGACGAGATCGGGCGCGCTCAGGGTCAAGGTGTTGGTGCGCTTTGCGCGGCTCACCGCAAACGGCGCGACGCCGTAGGTGAGCGGGCTCATGAAGATCTCGTCGGACGCCGGATCGCGCACGAACTGCACGTTGATGTAGCCGTTGCCCTCGAAGTCCTTCGGCAGCTTGATCTTCTGGACGCTCGAGATCGTGTCCGCCTTGAACCACTGCTGCGCGTAGACCTTGTCGCGCTCGATCGTGATCACGCCGGCCCCGGTGTACGGTGCGCGGATGCTCACCTCGATGTCGTCGCCCGGCGCGTAGTCCTTCCGGTCGAGCACGACCGCGAGCTCGGCGTTGCGATCGAGCGAACGCGTGACGTTGCCCTTGCCGATGACGCTGTACTCGATGCGATTCATCTCGAGGCCGTCGGCGTTGCGGATCGAGTACGCAAAGTCGCCCGGCGTCTCCGAGTTGAGTGCCAGCGTCATTCCCGTCGCAGCGATGGAAAGGGGCGTTTCCTTCAACACGACATCCTTGCGGCGCGACTGATACTTGTAGGTCCCGTTGTCCTGCTTCGTAAGCACCGAGACGAAACGACGATCGATGAGCTGCAGGGTGAGCGAGCTTGCGGCCGTCTTCTTCGCCGCCGGATCGATTGCGATCAGGGTGACGTCGCGCTTCGCGCCGCGGCTCACATAACCGAGATCACCGTCCGCCTTGAAGCCGACCAGGAACGGCAGCTCGGAGACGAGCGAAGCGGTTTCGGCCGCGACACTGCGCCCGCCCTCGGCTTCGAACGCGCGTGCGAGGAGATGCAGGCGGTAGGTTGCGCGCGCGTACTTCGACAAGCCGAGATCGAACTCGGCATTGCCCTCGGCATCCGTCTTGCCGTCGGGGAGCTTCTCGGAGTAGCCCTCCTTGGCCCGTTGCGGATCGTAGAACGTGTAGTCGCCGTAGCCGCGAAACGCCGGGAACGTCGGGGATAAAGTCAGCGTCGCATCGACGCGCCGATTCTCGGCCGCCGTGCCGAACAGGTTTTGCGCATTCACGCGCGCCTTGAGGTCGACGGGCGATACCCACCCGTCCGTCACTTCGGATGACAGGCGGGCCACGACCTTCATCCGATCGGGCTCGAATTCCTGCACCCGTACCGGCAGCGAACCGATCTGATCGTTGGGCTCGCCGTCCTTCACCGTATACAGGTTGATCGTGTAGGTCCCGGTCGGTGCCGTGTCGAGCGTCGCGTAATTGAGGTCGTTGAATCCGCCGGAAGCCAGCTTCAGGTTTTCGCGCTTCACCGTCAGTCCGCGCGCGTCGACGACTTCCGCGACGAACGGCAAGCCTGCGATCGACCGCGGCTGCGGCTTGGTCCAGTCGGCCGCCTTGACGATCATCCCGATATGCAGCGTGTCGCCCGGGCGATAGATGCCGCGGTCGGAGAAGAGATACGCGTCGAGCTGCCCGCTCTGACGCGCGTTCGCGATGCCGCCGATATCGAAGCGCGAGAAGTCGAGCATCCGATCGCTGCGCGCGATCGGCAAAAAGCTCGCGTCGCCCGCCTTGCGGACGACGTACATCAATGCGGCGCGCTCGCGCGTCAGCCCCTCGAGCTTCGGGAAGCGCGTCATCCCGGCCGCGTCGGTCGTCTGTGAATACAGCGTCGTGCCGTTCTTGGCGATGACGTCGACCGTCACCCCCGGCACCGGCTGCCCGGTCTTGATCGACTGCACGAATGCGACCTGCGAGCCGTCGAGCTCGCGCTTGACGATGACGCCGAGATCGGTGACGACGATCAACCGCTTGTCGTTGCGGTCGAGCGGCCCGTTTGCATTGCGATTGCCGTTGTCACTGTTGGCGTCGTTCGCGTTGTCGCCATCGTTGGCGTTGTCGCTGTCATCGTCACTCGCTGCGTCGTCGCTGTCGCTCTTCGCGTCCGCCGGTTTCTTCTTCGCGTTCTTGTCGGCGTCGGGGTCGTAGTTCGACACCGAGAGCAGGAAGATGCCGCGACGATCGTCGCCATCCTTGCGCAGGTATTCGGCGAAATCGATCGCTTCGTAATGCGCCTTGCCACGTTCCAGATTCGGCAGCGGCACCTTGCGCTCGAAGCGTTCGGTCAGATTGTCGGGACCGAAGCTCCCGTCGAACGACGGGGTCGCGAAGTCGCCGTTGGATTGCGATACGAGATGCTGGAGCTGACCGGGCAGCACTCGGCCGATCTCGATGCGCACGCCCGGAAGGTCGCGGACCATCATCGCGACCTTCTTCTCACCCGAGAGCGAGAGGAGCGCGCCCTGGCTCAGGATCTTGAGCTCCGGCGGATACGGCGGGACGCGCTGGATCGACTGGGTGCGCGCGGGCGAAAGATAGCCGCCGAACGAACGCAAACCCTTCTCCACCCGAACGTACACATAGCGTCCTACGTCCGCGTGATAGCGGAACGAATGGACCTCGGTGTTCTCGCGCTCCGCCGGAATCGGCTCGAGGTCGAGCTTCGTGCCGGCTTGCAGGGCCGCCGCGGTAACCTCCGCCGGATTGCTCCATGCCTTGGGCCGCGTGCGTTTTTCCTCGGGCGTGCCCGGCGCATAGACCGGCAGAACCCAGGCCTCGATCGCCTTCCGCATGTCCTTTTCGTTCACCGCCGCCGACGTCGACAAGACGAGCACCTGCTCGATGCCGTAGCGATCGTTCGTGACCGTGGTCGCTGTCACGCTACCGACCGCGAGGCTGTAGATGCCGGGAATGTCGACGGCCTGAGTGAGCGCGTCGCCGGTCGCCGGACCGCCGCGCGCTGCGGCGACGCCTTTGTCGATCGTGACGATCAGCTTCGAGCGCTCCTTCGGAATCGGCAGCGTCTGCGAATGCACGAAGGCGTTGAGCTTGAGCTTGTCGTAGGTAAGCGTGAACGGCGTCGTCTGCGCGCCGACGCCGAGCACGCCGGTCGACGCATCGGCCATCCGCAGCGTGATGCGCTTCTCGAGCGTCGCCGGATCGACGGGGTGACTGAAATTGAGCGAGACGACGGCCTTCTTCTGTGCCGCGTCGCGCGGGTCCTGATAGAACTCCGCGCTCGCGATCTTCGCGACAAACGCCGGCGAAGAGAAGCCGAAGCTCGGATTGGCGAGAAGAATCTGCGGCGCGAGCGCGTTCTTGGCGAACGTGACCTGGTAGCTCGTGCCGATGGGCCAGTCGTCTTTCGGTGCGAGCTCGAGCACCCGGTCCGAGCGCCAGTGCCAGGTTCCGGCGATCTTCGGTTCGACGGCGATCCCGTCGGTCACGTCCTTGTTGACGAGCGTCAGCGGTGCCACGCCTCTGGCGAATTCGACGACGAGCGGATTGGGCTTGCCGGCGTTCTCGATATCGGTCCGCGCCGGCGCGGTGATCTTGTAATCGACGGTGACCGGCTTGGGGCGCGTCTTCCACCACTGCCATCCGAACGCGCCCGCGAGGATCAGCGCGGTGATGACGCCAATCGCGCCGACCGTCAGCGCCGGTCGTGCGGCTGCGTATTGCCCGAATGCATCGCCGCGAGCGCGGGTCCACGTGATCCAAGGGGGTGCGCTCCACTGCCACTGACCGAACAAAGCGCGGAACATGCGCGCGAACGCGCGCCCCACCATGCCGGCGAAGCCGGCCGCAGTCGAGCCTGAACTCATGTTGTTGTGATGTGGTTAAACGGCGGGTTCGAAGATCGCTTCAGAATCCGTTATCCCCTCGGTTCTTGTCGCCATCGCGGCGGATTACCGTCAGGACCATAGATGAATTGTGGCGAAACGCGGGCGCCATGCGGTCGGGACCCGACGAACGCATGCCGGGCGGCTAAAACTTCATAAAACCAAGGGATTGGCGCAACTCAGCCAACCCGCGTAAACTACCGTATATATGTACGGTAGTCGTCATGCTTCCCCGGTACGCCGAACTCCATTGCCTGTCGAACTTCAGCTTCCTCCGCGGCGCTTCGCATCCCGAAGAACTGGTCGAGCGTGCGCATGCGCAGGGCTATTCGGCGCTCGCGATCACTGACGAATGCTCGCTTGCCGGCGTCGTGCGCGCGCACCTGGCCGCGTGCGATGCGGGATTGAAGCTCCTGATCGGCAGCGAATTGACGCTAAGCGACGGGCTCAAGCTCGTTTTGATCGCCACCGATCGCACGACCTACGGCGACCTCGCGCAGCTGATCACGCGCGGACGGCGCAGCGCGGAGAAAGGCCGCTACGCGCTCACCCGCGATGACGTGGCGTCGCTCGCTTCGCGCTGTCTCGCGCTGTGGATACCGCGTGTCGGACTCGACGCTCCCAATGCCGAGATCGCCGGTCAAGAAACGGGTAGCCAAGCGGAGTCCGACGCCGCTTTCCCCCCTCCCGGGAAAATTGCGTCGGACCCGATCGCCGACGGGCGCTTCTTCACCGAGGTCTTCGGGGACCGCGCGTATCTCGCAGTCGAATTGTTCGCGCAGGCCGGCGATCGCGCACGCCTGGCGAGGCTCGAAGCGCTCGCCCGCGCGACCGGGCTGATCGCGGTCGCCGCGAGCGATGCGCACATGCACGTGCGGGCGCGGCGTGCGCTTCAGGACACGCTGACGGCAATTCGTCTCAAGACGCCGCTCTCACGCTGCGGCTACGCGCTCTTCCCGAACGGCGAGCGGCATCTGCACTCGCGCGCACGCCTCTCCACGATGTATCCACCGGCGCTCCTCGAAGCGACGCTCGCGGTGGCCGAGCGCTGCACGTTCTCGCTCGACGAATTGCGTTACGAGTACCCGGAAGAGATCGTGCCGCCCGGCGAGACGCCGTCGTCGTGGCTGCGGAAGGAGGTCGAACGAGGTCTCGCGCGCCGCTACGCGAAACCGGGGTCGGATCCCGTTTTCATCGAATACGTCTCAACCGCCGACGAATCGAGCCTCGCCGCTTGCTCGCCGGCTCTTGCCGAAGAAAATCGACGGGTTCATCCCGGCGATTTTCATCTGTCTAGTTTCTCGAACTCCCGTCTGCTTTGTGATTCTTCCGCTGGGCTCGCGGCGGTCCGCTCGCGGGCCCAGGAAATTCATTTACTTTCAGCGGTCACCTCGCGACCCCTGGAAGCGCGTCGACCCCCTTTCCGCTATCCCAACGTTCCGCCGGAAGTGCGCGCGCTGATCGAGCACGAGCTCGCGCTGATCGCCGAGCTCAGCTACGAGGCCTACTTTCTCACCGTGCACGACATCGTCGAGTTTGCGCGCTCGAAAAAGATCCTCTGCCAGGGACGGGGATCGGCCGCCAACTCGGCGGTCTGCTACGCGCTCGGCATCACCGAGGTCGATCCGTCGCGGATGTCGATGCTCTTCGAGCGCTTCATCAGCCGCGAGCGCAACGAGCCGCCGGACATCGACGTCGACTTCGAGCATCAGCGACGCGAAGAGGTGATGCAGTACGTCTATCAGAAGTACGGCCGCGATCGCGCCGCGATTGCCGCAACGCTGATCACCTACCGGCCGAAGAGCGCGGTGCGCGACGTCGGCAAGGCGCTGGGCCTCGATCTCGCGCAAGTCGACCGGCTTTCAGGCCTCCTTGCATGGTGGGACGGCCGCATGGTCAAAAGCGAGCGCATCCGCGAAGCGGGCTTCGACCCCGACCATCCCGTGATCCGGCGCCTGATCGCGCTCACGGGAAAGCTCATGGGCTTTCCGCGTCACTTGTCGCAGCATGTCGGCGGCTTCGTGATCGGCCGTGGTCCGGTCGAGCGCATGGTGCCGGTCGAGAACGCGTCGATGAAGGACCGCACCGTCATCGAGTGGGACAAAGACGATCTCGATGCGATGGGGCTGCTCAAGGTCGACTGCCTGGCGCTCGGCATGCTCTCCGCGATCCGGCGCGCGCTCGACATGGTGTCGAAGTTCCGCGGGACGGCGATCAGCGTGCAGGACATCCCCCCCGAAGATCCCGCCGTCTACGAAATGATCCAGCGCGCCGACACGATCGGCGTGTTCCAGATCGAATCGCGCGCACAGCAGTCGATGCTGCCACGACTCAAGCCGCGTAACTTCTATGATCTGGTGATCGAAGTCGCGATCGTACGTCCGGGCCCGATCCAGGGCGGCATGGTGCATCCGTACTTGCGGCGTCGGCAGGGCCTCGAGCCGATCTCGTATCCCAGCCCGGAAGTGAAAGCCGTGCTCGAGCGCACGCTCGGCGTGCCTATTTTCCAGGAGCAGGTGATGCAGCTCGCGATCGTCGCCGCGGGATTCACCGCCGGCGAAGCGGACCAGCTGCGGCGCTCGATGGCGGCGTGGCGACGCCGGGGAGGACTCGAAAAATTCGAGCAGCGGCTGATCGACGGCATGGGCGCGCGCGGTCTCTCGGAAACCTTTGCGCGCCAGATCTACCAGCAGATCCTGGGCTTCGGCGAGTACGGGTTTCCCGAATCGCACGCGGCCTCGTTCGCGCTCCTGGTCTACATCTCGTCGTGGCTCAAGCACTACGAGCCGGCCGCGTTCACCGGTGCGCTCCTGAATTCGCAGCCGATGGGCTTCTACGCGCCGGCACAGCTCGTCCAGGACGCACGCCGGCACGGCGTCGACGTCCGGCCCGTCGACGTGACGGTGAGCGAATGGGATTGCACGCTGGAAGGGCCTCACCCCCGCCCGCTCCTCGCAAGCGAGGAAAGGGAAACGATCACCCTGACATCGATATCTGGCACGCTGGAAACGCCGGGACAGACCGCGTTTTTGGGCGAAGTCTCCGGTTCAATTCAACCCTTAGCGGAAAAACTGGATCTTTCCCCGGTGTTACGCCTCGGCCTGCGCATGATCAGTGGGCTTACCGAAGCCGCGGGACTGCGCATCATTGCGGCACGCGAAACGACGCCCTTCGCGAGCGTCGCCGATCTCGCCCACCGCGCGCAACTCGATCGGCGCGACCTCGCAGCGCTTGCCGAAGCGGATGCGCTCGCGGCGCTGGCCGGCCATCGTCACGCAGCGATGTGGGACATCGCCGGCGTCGAGCGGCTGCCCGCCATACTCGCCGGCAGCACGTTCGATGAAATCAGGCCCGCGCTGCCCGAGCCCACCGAAGGACAGGACATCGTGGCCGACTATCGACGAGTCGGGCTCACGCTGCGCCGCCATCCGCTGGCGCTTCTCCGCTCGAAGCTTGCGGAGCGACGCTTCAAGAGCGCATCGGAGATCGCCACCACGCCACACGGCCGTCTCGCGCGCATGGCGGGCATCGTCATCGGACGCCAGCACCCCGATACCGCGAGCGGGGTCATCTTCGTCACCCTCGAGGACGAAACGGGCGCGGTGAACGTGATCGTGTGGCGCGATGTCAGCGAGCGTCAGCGCCGCGAGCTTCTCGGCTCGCGGCTGATGGGGGTCTACGGCAAGGTCGAGCGCGAAGGCATCGTCGTGCATCTCGTGGCGGGGCGGCTCGTGGACCTGACGCCGATGCTGGGGATGCTGCCAACCCGCTCGCGAGACTTTCGATAGGTTCCATCGGCGTGGACCGCGCTGGGCTTCGAACAACGTTCGTCGCGCCGACCGACCAACTGGGCGAATGCCGCTGAATACAGGTGCCGCTGGCACTTGCTACGCCCTCCGTCGCAAGACGCGTAACATCGTGCGATTCGCGCGTTGAATCGACAAACCTGATGGCCGACGAAGAACCGTTCTCGGCGCACCGCGCGTGGTTCACCATCGTCACGCTGGCCGCTGTGGTCATAATCGGCATCCTTGCCTTCGGCCGCGACGGCTATCTCGCTCTCGAATCGCTGAAAGCGCACCGGCAGGCATTGGCCGATTTCGCCGATGCGCACATCCTGCTTGCATCGGCCATCGCGTTCGTCGCATTCACCGTGATCGTCGCCCTGAGCCTGCCGGGCGGACTCATCATGTCGCTCGTCTGCGGCTTCATCTTCGGCCGCGTTTTGGGCACGGTGCTCGGCGTGCTCGCGGCGACCGCCGGCGCGACCCTGCTCTTTCTCGGAGCTCGCTACCTGTTCGCCGACGCGGCGCGAAGGCGCATCGGCAGGCTCGGCGCCAGGGTGGACGCCGGCTTTGCCGCGAACGCCTTCCACTACGTGCTGTTTCTACGGATCGCGCCGGTGGTTCCGTTCTTTCTCGCGAATCTTGCGCTGGCATTCATGTCGATCCCGCTTAGGACGTACGTCGTCGCGACGTTCATCGGCGTGATTCCGGGCATCTTCGTCTACGCAAACCTTGGACAAGCGCTCGGCAGCATCGAGTCGCTGTCGGGGCTGCTCTCGCTGGAGACGCTGACTGCGCTCGGGTTGCTCGGCGCGTTCGCGCTCGCACCGGTTGTGCTGCGAGCGGTCCGCGCGCGGGCGACGCGCAGCGATTGAAGACTGCGACTCGCCCGGCGCAGACGGCTTCTCGCCCGCACCGGGTGGTTGCCGAAGCGATGGACTCGACGCCGGCGGTGCCGTGCGCGTCGAGTGTCGTCGAAGCCGACGCTCCCATGCACATCGTAATTGTGTCGACGCGGAGCGCACTCCGGATTTAGGCAGGCGCGTCGCCGCGGTGAGAGCACCTAGAGCGTGCGGCGAGTGAACATGGGCCGCACCGCCGACCCCAACGGCTAGCGCCCGCACCGAGTCGACGAACTCGGACATCGTGCGCGTTGAGCGTCGTCGAAGGCGACGCTCCAACGCGCACAGTTATTCCGTCGCCGCGCTCGGCATCCAGCCTTCAGACAGGCGCGTCGCCGCGGCGACGGAATAACTAGAAGTAGATATCGGGCCCGCCGACGATGTCGGGCCAGTAATAGTTGTAGATGCCGCGGGTCCGCCAGATGTACTGGCGCAGCGCGTCGACTCCCCGGTCGGCTGCCGCCTGCAGAGCAGCGCGCTGCTGATTGGAGACCATGATGCGGATATCGAGCTTCACCGGCTGGGGCTGTTGTGCGCCGGCGCTGGTGATCGCGCCCGCGCATAGCACCGCACCCGCCACCGCCAGCGCCAACAACTTCACGCGTCTGTTCATCGGCTGCTCCTCTACGAGTTGACGTTCGCACGCGGCGATCCGCCCAGGCCCAAAGCGCCGCCGAAGTCATTGTAACTCCGCTGCCCGCCGACCGCGCTACCCGAGGCGGGGTGTCGAAATGACGGCCGTGGAATGGTCCGAGCGGCCCGGCCGCCGACGGCCAGTACGCTTCGCGTTGGCGTTCCGGGCGTCGCGCCGTCCCGTCAGAACGCGATCAGCGGCGGCCTCAGCGTCAGGCGGAACTCGATCTCGACATTGTCCGCGACACTGATCGCCCCGCCGAGCGCGCTGAAAGGCGTGATGCCGAAGTCGCTCTGCTTGAGCGGAAACTTCCCCTCGACGACCAGCCGACCGGCCTCGCGCCGGACCTTGATCGGAATGCGTACCGCACGTTGCACGCCGTGCAGCGTGAGGCGCGCGTCGATCGCCGAGCAATCCTGCACCGGCGCGCAATGGGCATCCACGACGACGAACGGATACCGCGATGCCTCGAGGACGTAGTTCTCCATGTTGTTGCGCGTCCCGGCGATCTGCTCGTCGGTGAGTTCGACCTTCATCCCGGCGTCCTGGACGACGTTCGGCATGTCGACGCGGAACTCGTCGACCGGAATGAAGAGGTCCATCCGCACCCGCGCGAATTCCGTCGGGATCAGCGCGTAGCCGCGAACGCTTGCGGTCGACACGACATGGTCGTGACCAAGCCGGGCCAGCGATCCGTCGCGATATACCCGGACGACCAGATTCTGCCCGACGGTATCGTCGACGACATAAACGGGATCGCCACGCTGGCTCGCCGCCTCGTAGATCGCCAGCGGAAAGCCGGGCGGATAGCTCGGCGCCTGCGGGCGCTCGGGCGGTGGCGGCGCGGCGCAACCCGCGATCAGGACCGCCAGCACCGCAATGCCGGTCCCGAGGGTCCGCACGAGGATGGCTAGCTCGGCTCGCACGCGACCGACGCGGCGGCGGCGCGCTTCGACTTCGCCTCCGCGACAGGCGCCACCTCGTGAGGATCGACGCCGTTCTTGACCGCGGTGATTTCCGCGAGGATCGAGATCGCGATCTCCGGTGGCGTGCGGCTGCCGATGAACAGACCGATCGGGCCGTGAAGCCGCGCGATCTCCTCGGGCTTCACGTCGAACTCGACGAGCCGCTCGCGGCGCTTGGCGTTGTTGGCGCGTGAGCCGAGGGCGCCGACGTAGAACGCCTTCGACTTCAGGGCCTCCATGAGCGCCAGGTCGTCGAGCTTCGGATCATGGGTGAGCGCCACGACCGCGCAACGCTCGTCGAGCTGCATCTCGCGCACGGTGTCGTCGGGCATCGTGCGCACCAGCGTCACGCCGGGAATGTCCCAGGTTTCCATGTATTCCTCGCGCGGATCGCAGACGATCACCTGGTAATCGAGGCCGACCGCGATCTGCGCGAGGTACTTCGACAATTGCGACGCCCCGATCACGAGCATGCGATAGCGCGGTCCATGGATCGTCGTGAGGATCTCGCCGTCGAAGGTCAGGCCGTCGATCGCACGCGCGGGGCTCAAGCTCGCCTTGCCGGTTGCGAGCTCGAGCCGGCGCGCGGTTAGGCCCCCCGCTTCGATCCGCGACAGCAAGTCGCGAATGCCGGACGCAGGCGTCAGCGGCTCCAGCACGAGCTGGATCGTGCCCCCGCAAGGTAGCCCGAAGCGCCGCGCTTCGTCGGCGGTCACGCCGTACGTTGCGACTTCGCATTTCGTCGTCGACATGCCCTCGCGACGCACGCGATCGACGATGTCGTCCTCGATGCATCCGCCGGAGACCGAGCCGACGACGTGACCATCGTCGCGTACCGCCAGCATGGCGCCCTCGGGACGCGGGGAGCTGCCCCAGGTCTTCACCACGGTGACGAGTAACACGCGGCGGTTCGCTTCCAGCCAGTCGGCGCTGCGCTTCAGAACCTCGAGATCGACACTGTCCATGAGTAGCTCCTCGACCGCTACTTCCACGGTCGCAGATACAGGATGATAACGAGCACGATGATCGCAGCGATCGCTGCGTAGCGTATCCATGTTAGCCCGCCCGCCGGTGCGAGCGCGTTGGCAGCAGGCGCCTGGGTGGCGATCTCGACCGCCTGCGGCGCGACGCGCGCGGTGAAGCGTGCGAAGAAATCATCCGCAAGCTTTGCCGCCGCGCCGTCGACAAGCCGCGAACCGATCTGCGCAATCTTGCCGCCGACTTGCGCCTTCGCCGTGTAGGACAGTGCCGTCTGGCCGCCGTTCGCCGGCGCCAACCCGACACGGGCTTCGCCGTTCGCGAATCCGGCCGCGCCGCCCTGCCCTTCGAACTTGAGCGTATAGCCCGTCGGCGGCGTGGCATCGACGATCTGCACCTTGCCCGAGAACCGGGCGGAGACCGGTCCGATGCGAGTGGCGACGGTCGCCCGCCATTCGTTGTCGGCGACGCGTTCGAAAGACTCGCATCCCGGAATGCAGTCCTTCAGCACTTGCGCGTCGTTGAGCGCGTCCCAGACGACGCTCGGCGCCGCCGGAACGATGCGCGTATGACTGAGCTCCATGGATCCTTGGGCGGTGTCTATGCAGCCAGCGCCACGGGCGCCGCGCCGCGGGCATGCGGCTTCGCAAGCGCCGAGGCGAGGTCGGTCAACGAGGCGAGGTTGTGCACCGGCAGAAAGTCGTCGACATGCGGCAGGAGCGCGCGAATCCCGGCCGGCCGCGCTTCGAAGCCCGAATAGCGCAGCAGCGGGTTGAGCCAGATGAGACGCGTGCAGGATTTCGCCAGCCGCTCGGCTTCGAACGCGAGCCCCTCGCCGCCTTCCGCGTCGAGTCCGTCACTGATCAGGAGCACGACCGCGTTCTGTCCGAGCAGACGTCGCGACCAGCGCCGGTTGAATTCCGCGAGACACGCGCCGATGCGCGTCCCCCCCGCCCAGTCGTCGACCGCCGCCGTCACGCGCGCGAGCGCCACGTCGACATCACGATGCTTGAGATGCCGCGTGATGTTGGTGAGCCGCGTGCCGAAGGTCAGCACGTGTACGCGATGCCGGTCATTGGTGATCGCGTGCATGAAGTGCAAGAGCATCCGCGCGTATCGATCCATCGAGCCTGAGATGTCCGTCAGCACGACGAGCGGCGGAGTGCGCCTCCGCCGCGCACGAAACGCAAGCGGCGCGATGACGCCCGCAGCACCGGTCATCTTGCGCATCGTGGCGCGCAGATCGACCCGCTGACCGTGGGGCGCCGCGCGCGTACGTCGCACCGGCAGTTCAGGAAGCGGGAGCTTCAGTCGTGCGATCATCGCCTTCACTTCCGCGAGCTCCTCGACCGTCATCGTCGCGAAGTCCTTCTTCTGCAATACCTCCCGCAGCGAGAAGGAGAACGCGGCATCGAGCTCGACCTCGTCGTCCGGCCGCTCGTCCTTCGGTTTTGGCTGCGGCAAGAGCGCCTGCGCCAGCCGGGCCGGCAGTTCGGGAGGCGGCTCTTCCGGGTCGACGCGCCCATAGACCTTCGGCAGCAGCGCGGCGATCACGCGCTCGAGCAGCTTCGGATTGCGCCAGAAGAATTCGAACGCCTGCTCGAAGAGGACGAGGTGCTCGCGGCGGGACACGAGCGCCGCCGCCAGGGCTTCGCGGAAGTCCGTGCGATTGTCGACCCCGACAGCTTCGACCGCCGACAGCGCGTCGAGCACCTTGGCAGGGCCGACCGGCAGGCCCGCGGCACGCAGGACCCGAACAAAATGCAGGACGTTCTCCGCCAGATGACCGCGGGGCGGCAACGTTGCGTCGAGGCTGATTCGCGTGGTCACAGCTTGACGCCCTCGGCGTGCACTTCGGCCACGAGCTTCGCAGCAACGTCCGATGAAATCGCCGCCACGTCGTCCTGGTACTTGAGCAGGGCGCCGAGGGTGTCGGCGACCGTCTGCGGGTCGAGCGTGACGCGATCGAGCGCAGTCAGCGCGTCCGCCCAGTCGAGCGTCTCCGCGATCCCGGGGGCCTTGAACAGGTCCAGCGCGCGCAGCCTCTGCGTGAACGCCACGACCTCGCGCGCGAGCGACTCTGCGGCCTTCGGGCACTTCCGCCGCACGATCGCGAGCTCGCGCTGCGCATCGGGATAGTCGACCCAGTGGTAGAGGCAGCGGCGTTTGATCGCGTCGTGGATCTCGCGCGTGCGGTTCGACGTGATGACGACGATCGGCGCTTCCGCCGCGCGGATCGGACCGAGCTCCGGAATCGTGACTTGGAACTCCGCGAGCACCTCGAGCAGGTACGCCTCGAACGGCTCGTCAGTGCGATCGAGCTCGTCGATCAGAAGCACCGGCGCGACGCCGTCCTCGGGCGCGAGCGCCTGCAGAAGCGGCCGTCGCAGCAGAAAGCGCGTCGTGAAGATGTCGTGCGCGAGATCGGCGCGCTCGATGCCGCCAGCGGCTTCGGCGAGCCGGATCTCGATCATCTGGCGCGGATAGTTCCATTCGTAGACCGCGGCGGCGACGTCGAGGCCTTCGTAGCATTGCAGCCGGATCAGCTTGCGCTTGAGCCCAGCAGCCAGCACCTTGGCGATCTCGGTCTTGCCGACGCCTGCTTCCCCTTCGAGAAACAGCGGGCGCGAGAGCTTGAGCGCCAGGAACACCGCGGTCGCAAGCCGGCGATCGCAGACGTAGTCCTGCCCTTCCAGGAGCGCGAGCGTCGCATCGACGGAGGGCGGAGTGGGCAGCGGCATGACCACGATGCAAAAAGGGGAAGGCGCCTTGGCGCGCCCTCCCCCACTATAGCAATTCGGCGCCGTTCCCGACTCGGCGCCCCCCCCAAACGGGTTAGCGCATCGCCGCGACCGCGCGCGACGCCATCACCGAGACGAGATGGGCTCGATACGCCGCCGAGCCATGCAAGTCGTTGTTCAAGCCGTTCGCGTCGACCTTCGTGGCGTTGGCCGCGTCGGCCGTGAGGTTCTTGGCAAGCGCACTTTCGATCGACTTCGCGCGAAACACGCTCGGGCCGGCGCCGGTGACGGCGACGCGGACACTGCCGTCACCCAACTGCGCGACGAATACGCCGGTCAGGGCGAAGCGCGACGCGGGCTGCGGAAACTTCGCGTAGCCGGCCTTCTTGGGGATCGGAAAGTTCACCGAGGTAATGATTTCGTCGGCGGCGAGCGCGGTTTCGTAGAGTCCCTTGAAGAAATCGTCGGCCGCGATCCTGCGCTTGTTCGTGACGATCGTCGCATTCAGTGCGAGCACCGCCGCGGGCCAGTCGGCCGCTGGATCGTTGTTCGCGAGCGAACCGCCGAGCGTGCCCATATTGCGCACCTGACGATCGCCGATGCCTTCGGCGAGCGCCGCCAACGCGGGAATCGCGCCCTTCACCACGTCCGACGCCGCGACTTCCGCATGCCGGGTCATCGCACCGATTGAAAGCGTGCTGCCGTCCCTCCGGATGCCCTTCAGATCGCCGATCGCGGAGAGATCGACGAGCGTGCCCGGCTGCGCGAGTCGGAGCTTCATCGCCGCGACGAGGCTCTGCCCGCCCGCGAGCGGCCTGCCGCCGGTCTTGGCGAGCAGTTGAGCAGCGTCCGCGACAGATTTGGGTTGCTGATATTCGAATGCGTACATGGTCGACCTCGTTATGCTTGCTTCGCGGACTGGATTGCGGACCACACGCGATGCGGCGACGCCGGCATGTCGAGATGCTTGACGCCGACACTCGACAGCGCATCCATCACTGCGTTCATGAACGCCGCGGGGGCACCGATCGCACCGGCTTCGCCACAACCTTTCGCGCCGAGCGGATTGTGCGTGCACGGCGTCACGCGCGTTCCGACCTTGAACGACGGCACATCGTCGGCGCGCGGCAAGGCGTAGTCCATCAGGCTGCCGGTCAGAAGCTGGCCATCCTTGTCGTAGACGCAGTGTTCGAGCAGCGCCTGCCCGATCCCTTGAGCAACGCCGCCGTGCACCTGACCCTCGACGATCATCGGATTGATGATGTTGCCGAAGTCGTCGCACGCGCTGAAGCTCGCGACGTTGACCGCTCCGGTGTCGGGATCGACCTCGACCTCGCAGATGTGCGTGCCGGCGGGATAGGTGAAGTTCGTCGGGTCGTAGAACGCCGTCTCGTCGAGACCCGGCTCGAGCTTGTCGAGCGGATAGTTGTGCGGCACGTACGCGGCAAGCGCGACTTCGCCGAACGCCTTGCTCCGGTCCGTCCCGGCGACGGTGAACTTGCCGTCCTTGAACTCGATATCCGCTTCGGCCGCCTCGAGGAGGTGCGCCGCGATCTTCTTGCCCTTCGCGATGACCTTGTCGAGCGCCTTGACGATCGCTGTGCCACCGACCGCCAGTGAGCGCGAGCCATAAGTCCCCATGCCGAACGGAATCCGTCCGGTATCGCCGTGCACGACGTCGACGTTCTCGATCGGAATGCCGAGCTTCGACGCGACCACTTGCGCGAACGTCGTCTCATGGCCCTGACCATGGCTGTGCGAGCCCGTGAACACGGTCACGCTGCCGGTCGGGTGCACGCGTACTTCGCCCGCTTCGAAGAGGCCCGCTCGCGCGCCGAGCGCGCCGGCGACGTTGGACGGGGCCAGACCGCACGCCTCGATGTACGACGCATAGCCGATGCCGCGAAGCTTGCCGCGACGCGCGGATTCCGTCTTGCGGGCCGAAAAGCCCTTGACGTCGGCAAGCTGGTTGGCGCCGTCCAGGGTTGCGTCGTAATTACCGGTGTCGTAGCTGAGCGCGACGGGCGTCTGATACGGAAACTTCCGGATGAAATTCCGACGGCGCAATTCGTCCTGCGCAATCCCCAGCTCCGCCGCCGCCTGATGCACGATGCGTTCGACGACATACGTCGCCTCCGGCCGGCCTGCCCCGCGATACGCGTCGACCGGGGCCGTGTTCGTGAACGACGCCGTGACCTCGCAATAAATGACGGGCGTCGTGTACTGCCCGGCGAGCAATGTCGCATAGAGGATCGTCGGAATGCATGATGCGAACGTCGACAGGTACGCGCCCATGTTCGCCGTCGTGTGGACCTTGAGCGCCAGGAACTTGCCGTCCTTGTCGAGCGCGAGCTCCGCATGCGTCACGTGATCCCGGCCGTGGGCGTCGGCGAGGAATGCCTCGCTGCGCTCCGCCGCCCACTTGATCGGGCGCCCGATCTTCTTCGTCGCCCAGACCATCGCCGTCTCTTCGGGATACAGGTAGATCTTGGAGCCGAACCCGCCACCGACATCCGGGGCGATGACGCGCACCTTGTGCTCGGGCAGCCCCAGCACGAACGCCGTCATCAGCAAGCGCTCGACGTGCGGATTCTGATTGGCGACGTAGAGCATGAAGCTGTCGTCGGCCTTGCTGTACGACGCGACCGCCGCACGCGGCTCGATGGCGTTCGGCACCAGGCGATTGTTGACGATGTCGAGCTTGGTGACGTGCGCCGCCTTCCCGAACGCGGCGTCACACGCCGCTTTGTCGCCCAGCGCCCACGTGTAGCACTTGTTGCCCGCCGCCTGCTCGTGAAGCTGCGGTGCACCGGGCTTGAGCGCCTCGACGCAATTGACCACCGCCGGCAGCATCTCGTAATCGACGTCGATCTGCTCCGCTGCATCCTTCGCCTGCGCGAGCGATTCGGCGATCACCAGCGCCACCGGATCGCCGACGTAACGCGCCTTGCCTTGCGCGAGCACCGGATGCGGCGGCTCGTTCATCGGTTTGCCGTCGGTGCCGGTGATGAGCCAGCCGCACGGCAGGCCGTTGACGCCGGTCATGTCGCCGCCGGTGAAGATCGCAACCACGCCCGGCGCTTTCTTCGCAGCGGTCGTGTCGATCCCGCGGATCTTCGCGTGCGCGTGCGGTGAGCGCAGGAAATACGCATACGTCTGCCGCGGAAGCGTCACGTCGTCGGTGTACTGCCCGCCGCCGGTGAGAAAGCGGTGGTCCTCCTTGCGGCGGACCGCCTGACCGATGAGCCCGGAATCGTTCGCACCCATCGTCGCCTCCTATTGCCCCATCGCCGCGGCGCCCTGCTGCACCGACTTGACGATGTTGTGATAGCCGGTGCACCGGCACAGGTTGCCTTCGAGCTCTTCGCGGATCGTCTTTTCGTCGGCCTTCGGGTGGCGCTGCACCAGATCCACCGCGCTCATCACCATGCCGGTCGTGCAGAAGCCGCATTGAAGCCCGTGGCATTCCTTGAACGCCGCCTGCATCGGATGCAACTCGCCGTTCGCGCCGGCCAAACCTTCGATGGTGACGACTTTCGCGCCCTGCGCCTGTACGGCAAGGAGGTTGCAGGACTTCACCGCGCGACCTTCGAGGTGCACGGTGCAGGCGCCGCACTGCGCGGTGTCGCAGCCGACATGCGTGCCGGTGAGACCCAGGTGGTTGCGGAGGAATTCAACCAGCAGTGTGCGCGGATCGATGTCGGCGCGCACCGGGTTTCCGTTGACCGTCATTGAGAGGGACACAGCCACTTCGGTTCTCCTCGTGAATGCCGGTTAGCGCGCCGAAAGAACGCGCCGCGGCTCATGCTGGAATGGGGAAGGTAAGGATACTCTTGGGGAAAGGTAAGGATACTCTCGCCGAGGCGGGCGCCGCAATGCGACAACAACCGGTATTGAAACCGCGCGCCAGCGCTTTAGTAGAGGCTTGCCACGTACTGCGCGAGATCGTCGATGTCGCTGTCGGACATGCCCGCGGTGACGCTCGTCATGCTCCCCGCGTCGTTGGTGCGGGTCTTGTCCCGGAATGCCGTGAGCTGCTTCTTGATGTAGGCGTAATACTGGCCGGCATTGCGCGGGATCTCGTTCTGCCCGATGAAGGCGCCCAGATGGCACATCGGGCACAGCGCGTTATCAGCGATCTTCTTGCCATTGGCGACCTTCGCGGGGTCGCCGCTGTAGCCGGTTGAGATCGGCTTCTGCGCGGCGTAGTACTGGGCGAGCGCCAGCATGTCCGGCTGCTCGAGCGTTGCCGCGGGCGGCGACATCTCGGGATCCTTGCGCCGGCCGGCCTTGAAGTCCTGGAGCTCGATGTAAAGATAGCGAAACGTCTGGCCAGCGAGAATCGGGTAGTCGGGGTTCTTCGAGTTGCCCTGCGGCCCGTGGCAGGCGTCGCAGGTGGCGAGCGTATCCTTCTGCGCGGGGGTGAGATCGACGCTCTGGCCGAGGACGACCGCCGACGCAAGCAGCATCGCCATCGCGGCCAGACAGGCCCCGGAATGAACTAGGTTCATGGACCCGGACAAAAAAAAGCCACCCCATTTCAAGGAGTGGCTCGGATCGGATGATGGTATTACGGTAGCGCGAACACGAACAGGCTGTTGCCGCGCTTGAAGTCGAGCTGCGTGTTGCCGCCGGCCGCGACGGCGATGTACTGCTTGCCGTTCACCATGTAGGAGACCGCCGGCGAGTTGACGCCCGCGCCACAGTTGTACTTCCACAGTTCCTTGCCGGTGCGCGCGTCGAAGGCCTTGAACCAGCCGTTGCCTTCGCCGTTCAACACGAGATCGCCGGCCGTGGCGAGAACGCCACCAATCAAGGGCTGCGGCGTTTTCACGCCCCACGCCACCTTGCCGGTGTCGAGGTTCACCGCAACCAGGCGCCCCCATTGCTGTTCACTCGGGATCACCTTGAACGCGCCGCCGAGCCACAGCTTACCGCCAGGATACGGCGTCGCCTCGACGTGGTACGTCATCGGCTGATGCAGATTGGCGGCATACGCCATGTGCAGCTTCGGGTTGACCGCCATCGGCGACCATTCGACGCCGCCGTTCGCGCCGGGGAGCATGCGCGCGCCGGTCGGCGTCGGCAGCACCCACATGTTTTCCTGCGGGATCATCGCTTCGGAGAAGCGAATCAACGCGCCGGTCGCACGGTCGTGAACGTAGACGTGCCCGGTCTTGCCACCGTGCACGACGACGTCGACGATCTTGCCGTCCTTGTCCTTCGCCTGCGTCAGGATCGGCGGGCTCACTGCGTCCAGGTCCCACACGTCGTGCGCGATGTACTGCTGGTGCCACTTGTACGTGCCCTTGTCGAGGTCGATCGCGACCATCGAGTCGGTGTAAAGGTTGTCGCCCGGGCGGATCGCGCCGTAGAGATCGGGAGACGGGTTGCCGACGACGAAGTACACGGTGCGCGTCTTCAAATCGACCGCGGGCGTCATCCACACCCCGCCGCCGAGGGTTTGATAGAACGCGCTGTCCTTCGCGTACGCCGCTTTCTCCGCCGCGATGTCGCGATGCATGTCGCGGCCGGTCATGTCGTTCACGGCCCACACGCCCTCGCTCTTCTCGGGGATCGTGTAGAAGGTCCACAAGAGCTTGCCGTCAGCGGCGTTGAACGCCTTCACGAACCCGCGAATGCCGTACTCGCCGCCGTTGGTGCCGATCAGCACCTTGCCGTCGATCACGACCGGCGCCATGGTTTCGGAGTAGCCCTTCTCCGGGTCCGCGATCTGCGTCTCCCAGAGCAACTTGCCGGTCTTCGCATCGAGCGCGACGAGCTTGGCGTCGAGCGTGCCCATGAAGAGCTTGTCGCCCTCGATTGCGACGCCGCGGTTGTTGGGGCCGCAGCAGTACGTCGTGATCGGACCCATCTTGTGCTTGTAGTGCCAGTACTCCTCGCCGGTCGCCGCGTCGATCGCGTAGACATGGTTGAACGACGTCGTCAGGAACATGACACCGTTGACCACGATTGGCGCGGTCTCCATCGACTCCATCACCGCGGTCTGGAAGACGTAGGCGGGCCTGAGCTTGCCGACGTTCGTCGCGTTGATCTGGTTACCCGCCGCGTAACGCAGGTTCGAGTACGCGCCGTTGGAATGGAGCCAGTCCTTTGCGTCGCTGCCCGCGCCTTCGAGCATGGCCGCGCTGACGGAAGGTAGCGCGCTCGTCATCGGCTTGGACGATGTCGTCGCGCCGCCTCCGATCTCCTGTGCATACGCGCCGCCGGCGAGCGCCGCGACCACCATCGAAACCAAGAATTGAAGTGCCGCTCTCCGAGGATTCATCTTCTTGTCCCTCCTAAGCTTTGAGTGAACGAATCGATGAAGCGGGGTCGCCGCGGTGCGAATGCCGCAGCGGAAACCCTTCGTTTATAGTGCGTTTCGCCATGGGTTGCAATCTACATCTTATGACGCACCGCAAAATGAAGCGCCAGGGACTTCCGATCGCCGCCGCAGCACTTGCCACCGCGCTGATTTCCGGTCACGTTGCCGCGCAAGCCGACGCCGACCTGCCGCTGAATGCGCGCTTTCTTGTCGCGGCGCGCAATGCCGACGGCGAGGCGATGGCGCGCGCGTTGCGCGAGGGGGCGGCGATCGATTCCCGGAACCGGCTCGGGGAGTCGGCCCTGATCATCGTGCTCAAAAAGGGACGCATCGACCTGGCCGCGACGCTGATCACCGCCGGTGCGAACGTCAATCTGCCCGCGATCAATGGCCTGACCCCGCTGATGGTTTCGGCGTACAACGGCGACGCCGATGTGGTGCGCAAGCTGCTGGATCGCGGCGCCGATGTCGCCGCGGTGGATCGGTTGCAGAAGAATGCGATGACCTATGCTGCGGCGGAAGGTCGTACAGAAGTGGTTCGTCTCCTGCTCGCGCACGGCGTGGACCCGAACGCCGTCTACAACAACGATCTGACCGCGCTGATGTGGGCCGCGGGATACGGACGCACGGAGACGGTGCAAGCGCTGTTGAGCGCCGGTGCCGATCCCGCGCGGAAGGACAACCGGGGCAAGACCGCGCTCGATATCGCGCGCGAGCAAAACCACGCGGCGACCGCGACCGTCCTCGAGCAGGCGAGCCCGGGATCGACGCGTGCGACGGCACCGCGTTAGCCGCGGTCGGCCTCCGACGTTCGCGCCGCTGGCGCGAACGTCAGCTTCGTGAAAGTCGCAACCGCATGCGCGCGGTGATGCCGTCGCGCGCGATCGCGTGCGTAATCGCGCCACTCACGTGCAGCACCAGGGCGCCCGCCAGCACGAAGCTCGCGACGAGATGGACGCGGCTCATCGCGTCCTTGATCGCCTCGTCCTTCCAGCCCCACGCGGGGAGCGTGATGCCGAACCACTTGATCGGATAGCCGCTGAAGACGCTCCCCAGATAGCCGGCGACCGGCATCACGATCAGCGCCGCGTAAAGGAGCCACTGCGTCGTCCGCGCGAGATAAACGTGCCAGGAAGGCAGGCCGGTGAGCGGCGGCGCATGATGCGTCCACCGCCACGCGAGGCGCACGAAGGTGAGCGCGAGCAGCACGAGGCCGACCGACTTGTGGAGATTGAATGCGCCCGCGCGCAATCCGGGCGGCGTCTTGGGGATCTCCTGCATCCCCCATCCCCAGGCAAACTGCACGATCAGGAGCGCCGCCACGATCCAATGCAGAAGAATGGCCGTGCGCGTGTATTGTCCGTCGCCCTCATAGCGCGACATTGACGTTCGCTCCGATGAACCAGTTCCGGCGCGGCGACGGCTCGAAGTAGCGCTGATTCGTATCGCCGACGATCACGGATCCCGAATAGTTCCGATTGAAGATGTTGTTGACGCGCGCGAACTCGGTAAAGGTCGCCGTGCCCGCGGTTTGCACGAAGCCGATGCGCGCGTTGGCAATCTGGTACGCCGGCGCCGCGTCGGTATTGCGCTCGTTCACGTAGACCTTGCCGACGGCTTGCAGTTCGACGGCGGTGTTGAATCCGCCGTAGCCGCCGGGGGTCCATGCGAGTTCCCCGTAAGCCTGAAACGGGGGCGCCCCGGGAAGGCGCGCGCCCTCGGGCACCACGGCGGGCGGCGTTCCCAACGTGAACGACTGGTCGAAGGTCGCCCTGAGCCAGGTGAGCGCGACCTGCGTCGTCACGCCGAAGGGAAAGGCGCCGGTCCACTCCGCCTCGAGGCCGCGGCGCTTCGTCCGGTCGGCGTTCTTGTAGGTGGTACGCCCGCCGGTCGCGGTGTCGATCACGATCTCGTTCTTGGTCTTCGCCCCGAAGACCGCGAGCGTGAAGTACTGGCGATTCGCGACGATCGCCTTCACGCCGAGCTCCACCATCTGGCTCGTCGCGGGCTGCAGCGCGAAATTGAGACCGGTCCCGACGTTGCGATACGCGAGCTCGACCAGCGTCGGCGTCTCGAAGCCCTCGCCGTAGGTTGCGTACGCGTTGAGGTAGTCGGCAACGTGCCAGGTGAGGCCGACCGCGGGTCCGGTGTTGTGATACGTCTGCTCTCCGCTGTCGTCGGGGTTCTGGGCGGTGACGTAGAAGTCGTTGGATTTGTACTTGACCGCGCTCGTGCGGACGCCGACGACGGCAAACAGTGCCGGCACGAAATTCCACTCGATCTGCGCGTAGCCGTCGATGTCGCTCACGATGTCGTTCTCGTTGCGACGCAGGTCGCCCAGTTGGCCGTTGTTGTTGACGAAGCCCTTGCGCGTCTGGTCGAGCTTGTCCGCATCGCCGCCCAGCGTAAACGTGACCGGCCCCCCGAGCCAGTCGCCGTGCCACATGACGCGCGCGCCGATCCCCTGAAAAGTCCCGTCGAGACTGGTAACGCCCCCGGACGACGTCGGCCCCACCCCCGTCAGCGCGAGGAATTGCTCGATCTTGCGATTGCCGAGGTAACCGGTCACGACGAACGACCACGCGTCGCTCAGCCGCTGGTCGAGCGCGATGCCGCCCTGCACCTGGTTGATCGTCTTGCGCGTGTTGAAGAGCGTGGCGACCGGATCCGCCTGCTTCGGATTCGCTTCCCACTGCGCGCGCGTGAGTCCCAGCGGATCCTGCGTCTGCGGTTGAAACTGCGAGTTGCCGATCAGTGTGATGTGCGTGTCCGACGAAGGGTCCCAGGTGAGCTTCACGTTGCCGATGTCGCGTCGGGCGGACGCATGGTCGCGGTAGCCGTCGATCTGGAATTCGCTCGCCGCGATAACGCCCCCGAAGACGGGACTCGCCGCGCTCCCCTTGGCGCCGGCGGTCCACATCGAGTAGCTTCCCGCGCCACCGCCGAGATAGCCGTAGGGCGCCTGGGACGGGTTCTCGGTGAACACGGAGATCACGCCGCCCGATGCATTGCCGTACAGCGCGGAGAACGGCCCGCGCAGGACTTCGATCCGGGCCGCCGAGAGCAGGCTGAAGCTCCCGGTCTGCCCCTGGCCGTCGGGCTGCGTCTGCGGAATGCCATCCTGGTAGATGCGCACGCCGCGGACGCCGAACGGGGCACGCGCACCGTAGCCACGCGAGCTGATCTGCAGATCCTGCGCGTAGTTGTTGCGGTTAGCGGCATACACGCCCGGCACGCGCACCAGCGACTCCGAGAGATTCACCATTGGCTGACCGTCGTGAATCGCCGCCGCACCGATCGAGTCGATGGATGCCGGCAGGTCGAACGCCCGCTCCGGGTTGCGAGTCGCCGTCACGACGACAGGGTTCAGGGGTACCGGCGCCGTATCGTCCGCATGGACGGCGGTCACGCCAAGCGCCGCAATGACGAATCCCAGGGCTTTCAGTCCCGGCGCGACGCTTGGGTTTATTGTCGGGCGCGTCATGGGGCTTGGATTATCGGGGCCGCGCCCCTCGGATAGCAACTCGTCCGCGACTTGTGCGATAGGATTCGGTACGTCACAACGCTGACGAACGTCTCATCCCGTCTCCCGGCTCGAGCCTGGTCAATGACGCCATCATTACCGACAGGAACACCTTTGGCTTTTAGAATCCTGCGTGCTGTGAAGCGCGCGCTCGTCGGCGCGCTCGTTTTCGCGGCGCTCGCGCAGCCCGCGATGGGAGCCCCCTTCGCGTATGCCTCGAACGAGGGATCGGGCTCGGTTTCGGTGATCGATACCGCGACCGACCGGGTCGTCAGGACGATCAAGTTCGGGCAGAAGCCGCGCGGGATCGCCATTGCGCCCGACGGCAAGCGACTATACCTGAGCGATCAGACCGCCAACGCACTGCTCGTCGTCGATCCCGAAGCGGAGAGAGAGATCGCGCGTGTCCCGCTCGGTAGCTCACCGGAGGCGATCTACCTGTCGCGCGACGGCAAATTGCTTTCCGCCGCGATCGAGGAAGACAACCAGGTGCTGATCATCGACACCTCGACACTCGCGATCGTGAAGCGCATCAAGATGAAGGGCAACAACCCGGAGCACGCCGTATTCAGTCCCGACGGGAAATGGCTGTACGCGAGCGCCGAGGAAGCCGATTCGCTCGATATCGTCGACTTGGCGAAAGGTGAGGTCGTGAAATCGGTCGAGGTCGGCGACCGGCCTCGCGGCATCGGGTTCCTGCCCGATGGAACGCGGGCGTATGTCGCCGCCGAGAACGCCGATCGCGTGAACGTGTTCGACACCGCGACACAGGATGTGGTCGCGCGGATCAAGGCCGGCAAGCGCAGCAACGGCATCGTGGTGCGACCCGACGGCAAGCGCGTCTACGTCTCGTCGGGTGGGGACGGCACCGTGCAGGTGCTCGATCCCGCGACGAACAGCTTCATCGCGACGATTCCGGTTGGCAAGCGCCCGTGGAACATGGCCATCACGCCGGATGGCCGCAAGCTCTACGTCGCATGCGGCCGCTCGAACGCGGTCGCGGTGATCGACACGGAGAAGAACGAGAAGATCGCCGAGATCCCGGTCGGCGAGCTGCCGTGGGGCGTCGCGATCGCGCGGCCGGTGCCTTGAGCTGCACGCGGACCCGGGCATCCGCCTTCGATGCGCGGCCCGGTGTCAGCGCGTTGCGCGGCGATCTGCGGAAATCACGCGAAGCTCCCTGCGGCGGATTGCGGCGGATCGCGGCCCACGCGCTGATGACGGTCGGTATGTCGGCACCGGCCATCGCGCTCGGTCAAGGGAGCGATGCGAAGCCCGAGCCGCCCCCGACCGTCCCGCTTCCCGCCGTCAACGTCATCGCGCCCACGCCGCTTGTCGGAAGCGGCATCGACCGCGACACGGTGCCCGCGGAAACGCACGTGCTGACGAGTCGCGATCTCGCTCGTGACGGCACGCCGAATGCCGTCGAAGCCCTCAATCGCCAGCTCGGCGGCGCCACGCTCGGCTCGGCTTCGGGCAACGTCTTCCAGCCGACGTTCTTCTACCACGGATTCCAGGCCTCGCCGCTGCAGGGCACGCCGCAGGGTCTCGCCGTCTACGTGAACGGCATGCGCTTCAACCAGCCGTTCGGCGATACGGTCGACTGGGACTTGATCCCGGACATTGCGATTGATCGCATCGACGTCGTCGGATCGAACCCGGTCTACGGATTGAACGCGCTGGGCGGCGCGCTCAACATGCAGCTGAAGAGCGGGTTCACGTTTCACGGCACGGAAGCCGACGTTTCGGGCGGCTCCTTCAGCCAGCGGCAGAGCGAGTTCCAGCTCGGCGGCGAGCGCGGAGGCGCGGCGTATTACGTCGCGGGGAACGCGATCGGACAGAACGGGTGGCGGGACCTGCAATCCTCGGAGATCGAGAACATATTCGCCGACGTCGGTTGGCGCCACGAGCGAACGGAGCTCCACGCCAGCGTCACGTACTCGCACTCGATCCTGAACGGCCCGGGAACGTCGCCCGTCGAACTGCTCGCGGTGGACCGCCGCGCCCAGTTCACGGCGCCGAACCGCGTTGCCAACGACTATGTGGCAGCGCTCTTCACCGGCACCCTCGACTTGAGCGACACCGTATCGCTTCAATCAGTCGCCTACTACCGCTACTTCCATCAGAACATCAACAACGGCAATGCACCCAACGACGCCCCCTGTACCGACGGGTCGGGGTTGCTGTGCTTCGATGGTGGCGTCAGCACCACCACCGGCGGCGCTCCGATCCCCGATTTCCTGAACGGCGGCCCTTATGCCCAGCTGGACGCGCAGACGACCACGACAAACGCCTATGGCGCCGCGCTACAGCTTACCGAAGCAGGGAAGCTGTTCGGGTTGCCCAACCACCTCGTTGCCGGCGTGAGCTTCGATGGCGCGCGCAACCGCTTCGACGCGATGTCCTCGATCGGCGGCATGTCGGCGACGCGCGTCTTCGTCGGTCCCGGCGTCGTCATCGACGAGCCGGATACGAACTCACCGGTGAGCGTCGACATCACGAACACGACCTACGGTCTCTATTTCGCCGACACGCTCGAGCTCACCCCGGAACTCGCGCTGACCGCGTCGGGACGCTACAACGCAGCGCACGTGAGGCTCGACGATCGCAACGGTGGCGATCTCATGGGCGATCACGGCTACGACCATTTCAATCCTGCGGCGGGTTTGACGTACCGCGTCGCGCCGGAACTCACCGTCTATGGCGGGTACGCGGTCGCGAACCGCGCACCGACGCCCGCCGAGCTCTCCTGCGCGGGGCCCGAAAACGCATGCAGCCTGGCGAACTTCTTCGTCGGCGACCCCGAGCTCAAGCAGGTCATTGCCCATACGATCGAGGCCGGCGTCCGCGGCAACCTGGCGCTCGCCCCCGAGACCAAGCTCGGCTACAGCGTGGCCTTCTACAGCACCGACCTCGACAATGACATTGCCTTCATCAACAGCGTGACGCAGGGCCGCGCGTACTTCGCGAACATCGGCCGGACGCGCCGCCAGGGGATCGACGCCGGCTTGCAGTTTTCTTCGCCGCGCTGGCTCGCGTATCTTGCCTACGCCTACCTCGATGCCACTTACCGCAGCGGGTTTGTCGAGGCCTCGGGCAACAATCCCGCAGCCGATCCCGATGGCAACATCACGGTGCACAGCGGAAATCGTTTGCCCGGCATTCCCTCGCAACAGCTCAAGGTGGGAGCGTATTACAAGGCGACCGAGGCGTGGAGCATCGGCGTCGTTGGCATCGCCGCGGCTGGCGTGTACCTCGTCGGCGACGAAGGCAACCTGACCCCGAAGCTTCCCGGATATTTCACGCTCAATCTGTCGACGTCCTACCGGATGACGCCGAATGTCGAGCTTTTCGCGTGGGCCAACAACGTGCTCGACCAACGCTATTCGACATTCGGAACGTTCTCGCCGACGAGCTCCGTGTTCATCGCGGAGGCCCCGAACGCCTCCAACCCTCGGAGCTATAGTCCCGCCGCCCCCTTCGGCATCTTCGGCGGCATTCGCGTCACCTTCTGATTTGAGCCTCAAGACGCTCGACGCCTTCGATTCCCCGACAAGCGCGCGTCCGATGCGACTCGATGGCGCTGGCGTCGATGCAACGCAGCGTAGAATCGACGGCATGCCGGCCCGCGTCCTGCGCGAAGCGAACGCTCCGCTTTCCGACTTTGCGCAGCGCGCAGCGCGGCGGCACGCACTGCAGCGACTGGGCGCGCTTGCACTAGGCGCCGTTGTCCCCGGGACGCGCGCCGCGGATTCACCGTCCCCGAGTCGTATTGCCGATTTCTGCAAGTCTCCGGCGTCGGCGCTGCAGCCGCTGTTCGTTCCAGGGTCGCAAGGCTATCTGGGCCGCTTCGCTCCCGGCGCGCAGCAGCTTCTCATCACCGCGGGCGCGAGCGGTCGACTGCCGGCGGGCGTGGTTCACGGCCCCTATGGCTATCGCATCAGCGTCGGCGGAAGAGACTTTCTGAATCCCGCGCTCGTGGTTCGGCGCGGCGACAAGCTCAACATCACGCTCGAGAACGCAATCGACGCGCCGACGATTGTCCACTGGCATGGGCTCGGCGTCGATACGCGCAACGATGGCGGCGGTCTGACATTGATTGCGCCGGGCAAGCGTTACGAATACGCGTTCGACGTGCGCGACCGGGCGGGGCTGTATTGGTATCACCCGCACCCGCACGGCGCCACCGCGGGCCAGGTCTACGGCGGACTCTACGGGCTGATCGAGATCGAGGACGATGACGAGCGTGCGCTCAAGCGGGCGCTCGCCTTGACACCGGGCAAGAGCGAACTTGCCCTCATCTTGCAGGATCGCAGCGCAGCGGCAATTCCGGGTGCCGAGCACAGGGTGCACGGCTTCTACGGCGACGATCTCTATATCAATGGCACGCACTGCGCGTACCACGAAGTCGCAACCCGCCTCTATCGCCTGCGCATGCTCAACGCGTGCAATGCCCGGACGCTGCGGCTCGCTTTCCGAACTGCGTCGGGAACCCGCGTGCCTTTTTCGGTAATCGGCAACGACGGCGGTCTTCTCGAGACCCCGCTTCAGGCCGAGCAGGTCTTTCTCGCGACCGCAGAGCGGATCGACGTCCTCCTCGACCTGTCGCGCGCGAGCGTTGGCGAGACGATCGTCATGGAGTCGCTCGCATTCGATGCCATGCACGCCGAGCTTCCGAGTGCGGAAACGCCGACCGATGCACACGCCGGATCGGCCGGCACAGACGCGAACGGCGTCGATCACGCCGCGATGGGCCACGGATCGCCGAATGTCGCCGATCACGCGCACATGCACAGCGGCGCATGGCCTGACGGCGGCTTGCGCGCACTGCTGCTCCTCCGCGTGCGCGAACGTGTGCGTTACGACCGCAGGATTCCCTCGACACTCTCTCGTCTCTCGCCGATCGATGTCAGCGGCGCGCGCGAGCGGCCGTTCCGACTCGGCTTCAACAAGGGTCTGTGGCGAATCAACGACCGTGTGTTCGCGATGGGCGAAACGCCGATTCAGGTCCCGCGAGACGCGCGCGAGGTGTGGCTCATTCGCAACTATCACACGAGCATGCCGCATGCGATGCATCTGCACGGCTTTCATTTCGCCGTGCTCGAGCGGGAGACGTCGCCGGAGTTCGTAGCCGCACTGGCCATCGATGATCACGGCCGGCTCGCGAGCGATCTCGGGCGCCGCGACACGGTCCTCGTATGGCCCGGCGAGAGCGTACGTCTGGGCATCGACTTCGCGATGCCGTTCGCCGACGCGCAGACCTACATGTTCCACTGCCACAACCTCGAGCACGAGGACGGGGGAATGATGCTCGGCGTTCGCGTCGGATGAAGCTCACGCGCGTCCTGCTGGTCGGCGCCGGCCGCTCGCATCTCGAGGTGCTCCGGCACCTTGCGCGCCGCCGCGACGCCGCGCTCGAAATCACGCTCGCCTCGCCCGAGGCGCAGCCTCTGCACGCGCCGATGCTCCCCGGTGTGATCGCCGGGGATTTGGCACCTGCCGATGCCCGCCTCGATCTGTCCGGCTTTGCCCGTGGCGCGGGGATGCGCTTCGTTCCCGATCAAGTGGCGTCGGTCGACCTCTATACACGCATTGCAACGCTCGAAAGCGGCGAGTTCGTCCCGTTCGACGTGCTCTCGCTCGATACCGGCGCGCTTCCCGAGCGCACGCTCGCTGCGGCCGGGCACGCGATTGCGATCCGCCCGGTGCGGGACTTCCTCGCGGCGTGGGAACGCCTTCGCCAGGACGTCGGGAAAGGCGAGATCAACACGCTGACGGTCGTGGGCGGAGGCGCGATCGCCATCGAGCTCGTGCTCGCCATGCACCGCAGGTTGGCGCGCGAGCATCCCGATAATTTGCCGCGCTTCGCTGTCGTGAGCGATCGCACGGAGCTCCTGCCCGGACATCCGCAGGAAGCGCGGCGCCGGATCGGGCGGTTGCTGGTGGCGCACCAGATCGTGATTCACCTGGCGAGCGCCGTCGCCGCGGTCGAGTCGCGCGGGATCGTCACCGTCGACCGGCGCCGGATCGCGAGCGATCGGGTCGTACTCGCAACCCGCGCGAGCGGTCCCGAATGGGTGGCCGGGTCCGGACTCGCCTGCGACAACGCGGGCTTTCCCCGCATCAACGAGCACCTGCAGTCGATCTCGCATCCCTTCGTGTTCGCAGCGCCCCAATATGCGACCGTCGACACGGAACGCGAGGCGCAGTCGCTGCCCTTCTCGCGCCGCGCGGCGCGCACGATGGCAGCGAACCTCGCGCGCTACGCGAGCGACCGCACGCTTGCGCGTTATCGCGCGCGCGGACATCCGTTCGTCGTCATTCCAGTCGACGAGAAGCGAGCGATCGCGTCCACGCCGCCGCTCGTTGCCGAAGGCGAGTGGGTCTGGCGCCTGAAGCAGCGCATCGATCGGCGCTTCGTGACGCGTTTCCGACTCTCGGTCGCGCAGCCCGCGGCGACGATCGACGAGGAACGGTTATCATGAGATCCCGCAACGTCGAAAGGGAGTCCCGGCATGGTCGGTGACCCAGTGCTGGCCGTCGCCGTACGTGCTGTGCGCCGCGCCGCCGCCGTGGTCATCGACGCGGCGCGCGACCTGAAGCGGCTGCCGACGTTCTCGAAAGAGCACGCCGACATCGTGACTTCGGCGGATGGTGAAGCGCAGAGCGCCATCGTGGCGACGATCAGCGCCGCGTTTCCGGAGCATGCGATCGCCGGCGGAGAGGCCGAGCTCAAGACCGAATCACCTTACCGCTGGGTCGTCGATCCGATCGACGGCACCGTGAATTTCGTGCACGGCTTCCCTTATTACGCAGTATCGGTGGCGCTCGTCCACCACGCCGAGATCACGCATGCGGCGGTACTGGATCCGATCCATGACGAGCTCTTTACCGCGGTGCGCGGCAAGGGCGCGCAGCTCAACGGCGCGGCGATCCGCGTTTCGAACTGCCTGCGTCTCGACGACGCCCTGATCGGCACCGTATTTCCGGCGCGCAAGAGCACGAAGCTCGCGGCCTTCCTGCCGATCGTGAACGATCTCATCGGGCGGTGCGCAGGCGTACGTCGGGCGGGGTCGTGCGCCCTGGATCTCGCGCATCTCGCGGCCGGCCGGCTCGACGGCTACTTCGTGATGAGCTTGAGGCCGCGCGACATCGCCGCGGGCGCGCTGCTCGTCAAGGAAGCGGGCGGGCGCGTCGGCGACTTCGCCGGCGGCGCAGAGTTCCTGCGCACCAACGAAGTGATCGCCGCCGCCCCGGGCCTGTTCAGTCCGCTGCGCGAGGCGATTGCGGCGGCGCGTCCGGGATAGCCGCGCGAGAGCCGTCGCGGTGGGCGGACCGCGGCAGGAAAAGAATCGCGACCAGCGTGCAGAGCGCGGTTCCCGCCATCACCAGGAACAGCGCGCGAAAGCCGCCCGCCTTCACCAGCGGTCCCAGCAGCCACACCGCGAGCGACGAGACGCCGAGCGCGACCGTGAGGCGCATGCCGGACACGCGCGAGCGCATGCGGTCGTCGACGTAGCGCACGATCATCGCATCGGTGAACGGGATCGCGCCGAACACGACGATCATGAACGCCATCATCAATGCATACAGCGCCCAGCCGTGCGCCTGCGCGGCAAGCAGGAACAGCGGCGCCTGCAACGCGACGATGCCGATGTACAGGCGCTTCAGCACAACGCGGTCGAGCATCAACCCGACCGCGACCTGCGCAAACGACCCCGCGACGTAGACCAGCGCCAGCATGAACCCGAGCCATGCCGGATCCTCGACGATGCCGACAAAGCGCTCGCGCAGGAGCTCGCCGTTGCCGTTGGTCGTGAAGTTGAACAAGAGCGTTGCGGTCGACGACGCAATCGTGAGCACGAGGAACACGCGCGCGAGGATGTGACCCGATACTTCGACGTGCGTTCGCGCACGCTGCGCGGGCGGCTCGGTCTCGTGCGGCGTCACGCGCGCAAACAGAATTCCGCAGGCGATCGTCGCCAGCGCCGGTACCGCGAATGCGGAGCGCCACCCGAAGTATTTGACGAGAAATCCGGTCACGACCGCAGCCAGCGCGACGCCGAGATTTCCAGCGAGGCCGTTGAACCCGATCGTGAGTCCGGGACGCCGCGCGTGGCGCACGAGCATCGGGATCCCGACCGGGTGGTAGATGGACGCGAAGGCGCCGAGCAGCGTCAGCGCCGCGGCGAGCTGCCATGCGTTCTGCGTGAGCGCCGTGAGCAATGCCGCCGCGCCCATGCCGTAGAAGAACACGAGCATCATGCGCCGCCGTCCCCACAGGTCGCCAAGCCGGCCGGACGGCAACGCACCGAGCCCGAACAGCGCAAACGCGCCGACGCCGTATGGCATCAGGTCCTCCCAGCGGGCGATGCCGAAGTCGCTCGCGATCGATCCGATCGCGGCGGCGAAGACCAGCAGGAACATGTGGTCGATCGCGTGTGCGATGTTGAGCAGAATCGACGTTGCGCGCGACGTCATGCCGCGTGTCCTTGCGCCCCGACAAGTGCCGCGAGCTGTGCGTAGAGCGCCGGCGCGACCTCGATGCCCTCGGCGGCGGATCGCGCCGCGAGCGCGTCCCGGCGGTATCCCGGGAGGCGCACAGCTTCGTCGTGACACATCTCCGTGATCAGTCGCTCGACACGCTCCAGGTAGCGTTCGCGGCCGGCAATTGCTTCGGGATCGATCACCAGGAATGCCTGACCCAGCCGCGGCCGGTTGCCTTCTTCGACGAAGAACGAATCGGCTTCGAATCCGATCGCCGCGCCCGTGAGCGCGGTGACGAGGAACTCCACGAGCATCGCGAGCACCGCGCCTTTCGCGCCGCCCATGGCAAGCATCGACCCCTCGAGCGCGGCCTTCGCATCCGTCGTCGGGTGTCCGTGGCGGTCGAGCGCCCAGCCCAGGGGAATCGGCTTGCCCTCGCGCGCAGCGACCATGACCTTGCCACGCGCCACCTCGGAGAGCGACAAATCGATGGTGAGCGGCGGCGCTTCACGCCGCGGAAACACCGCCGCGATCGGATTCGTGCCGAAAATCGGGCGCTTGCCACCGGGGGCTGGCATCGCCGCGGGCGAGTTGCCGAATGCAATGCCGACGAACCCCGACGCAGCGACAGGACGAAGATGATACGCGGCGACGCCGAAGTGATGGCTGTTGGTGACGCCGACGAAGCTGACGCCGAATTCGCTCGCGCGCCTGATCGCCTCGGCGACCGCGTACGCGCACGCCGCGAACGCGAGTCCGCAATGCGCATCGACGAGTGCCGCTCCACTCTTCGCGCGCGCGATCGTCGGCTGGGCATGGCCATCCGCGCGCCCGTTCCGAAGATGAGTGGCGTATTGCGGGACACGGGCGAGCCCGTGCGAGGCGAGGCCCTGCGTTTCGGCGTCGACTAGCGCCGCCGCCGTGGCAGCCGCCATCGCCGGATTCGCACCGGCTTGCGCGAGCGCCTGCCGTGCGAGATCCGTGAGCTCCGTGATCGAGTGGCGTGCCATCGCTTCAGCCGCCGCGCACGGCAAGCGCCGCGGTCACTTTGTCCGCGACGAGCGACGAGACGCGCTCATTCGACTCGCGTGTCACGCCCCCGATGTGCGGCGTGAGCAGGAGATTCGGACAGGTGGCAAGCGGCGAGCCGGCGGGCAGCGGTTCGTGCTCGAATACATCGAGCGCCGCACCGCCCAGCCGCTGCTCGCGCAGCGCGACTGCGAGCGCTGCCTCGTCGACAATCCCGCCGCGCGAGGTGTTGATCAGAACCGCATCAGACTTCATCTTCGCGAGGTGGTCGGCATCGAACAGGCCGTGCGTCGCGGGCGTGAGCGGCACGTGGAGCGATACGACGTCGGCTTCGGCCAGGAGTGTGAGAAACGGTCGGTGTTGGACGTTTTCCGCCTGCCACGTCGGATCGTCCGCGTGCACGTGCGCGTCGAAGCCGATGACGGTCATGCCGAGTGCGCGCGCGAGCCGGCCCGTCAGTCGTCCGATGCCACCGAATCCGACGAGGCCGATGACCTTGCCTGCGAGCTCGCGCCCGCCGGAAAGCGCCATGCGTGGCCACTGACCGGACGCGACTTCGTGGGTGGATTGATACGCGCCGCGAAGCAACAGCATCGCCGCCCCGATCACGTACTCGGCGACCGCAAGGGCATTGGCGCCGGTCGCGGGAATCACCTGGACATGCCGTGCCTCGCAGGCCGGCACATCGATATTGTCGAGCCCGACGCCGAGGCGTCCGACGACCTTGAGCCCGGGTGCGAGCTCGAGCAGCGGGGCGTCGACCCGAGTTCGGTTGCGCACGATCAAGGCGTCGGCATCGGCGACCGCCTGCGCGAGGTCGTCCGGACGATCGACGAGCGTCTTGTCGTACGTGACGTCGAACCGTCCTGCCAGCTTCGCGACGGCCGCGTCGTCCATGAATTCGGTGATGACGATGCGCATGGCGACGCGTCAACTCTGCAAGCCCCATTTTCGCACGGTCGCGATCTCGACCGAGCGGAAGACGACGTTCTCGACAATCAGGCCGATGACGATTACGGTGAACAATCCGGCGAACACGTTGGGGATCTCGAGCTGGTTCTTGTTCTCGTAGATGAACCACCCAAGCCCGCCGGAGCCCGACGACACGCCGAACACCAGCTCGGCGGCAATCAGCGTGCGCCAGGCAAACGCCCAGCCGATCTTCAGGCCGGTAAGGATGCTCGGAAACGCCGCAGGAATCAGGATGCGCGCGACGTAGCGCAGCCCCCCGAGCCCGTAGTTCCGCCCCACCATGCGCAGTGTGTTCGACACCGAGAGAAACCCCGAGTGCGTGTTGAGCGCGACCGCCCATAGCACGGAATGAATGATGACGAACACGATGCTCCCATACCCCAGCCCGAACCAGATGAGCGCGAGCGGCAGGAGCGCGATTGCGGGAAGCGGATTGAACATCGACGTCAGAAGCTCGAGCAGGTCAGTCCCGAGCCGCGACGAGATCGCGATCACCGTGAGCAGTGCCGCGAGTACGATCCCGAGCGCGTATCCCATCAGCAGAACGCGAAGCGACGTTCCTGCCTTGCGCAGGAGCTCTCCGCCGACAACGCCCTTGGCGAACGCTTCGAAGGTTGCGCCAAAAGTCGGGAACAGGAGCGGATTGTCGAGCCAGCGCGCGTATAGCTCCCAGATCAGCGCCAGCACGATCAGAAGCGCGAGCTTGCGCAACGCGGTCACGTTGGTGATGCGCTCCCATGCCGACAGCGGCGCTTCGACGATGCCGAAGGCGCTCGATGCGACCGTCTCGCGCACGATCTCGGCGCGCGCGGCGGGATCAGTGGTCGTGGTGTTCATGCCCCTCCTCCACCGCATCCGCGAACAGCATCGTGTGGATGCGTCTTTCGAGCGCCGACACGAGCGCACTGTCTGCGCCCACGGCGAGACTGTTGAGCTCGGCCTTTACCTGGCCGGGATGCGGCGAGAGCAGCAGGATGCGGCTGCCGATCTTGATCGCTTCGGCGATCGAATGCGTGACGAACAGCACGGTAAAGCGCGTGCCTTCCCACAGTGCGAGCAGCTCGTCCTGCATCTTCTGCCGCGTGAGCGCGTCGAGCGCCGCGAACGGCTCGTCCATCAGCAGAATGTCGGGTTCCATCGCCATGCCGCGGGCGATTGCGACCCGCTGCTTCATCCCGCCCGACAGGGTGTGCGGAAAGCTGTCCGTGAACTTCGCGAGGTTGACCTTCGAAATGTATTCCAGGGCGCGATCCTCGGCAGCCTTGCCGTGTAGACGGCCGCTCGCGGTCAGCGGGAACATCACATTCTCCTTGACCGTACGCCACGGCAACAGCTGGTCGAATTCCTGGAACACCATCATGCGATCGGGTCCCGGGCGCGTCACCGCTGCCCCTTTCAAGCGGATCTCGCCCTCGACTGGCTTCATGTAGCCGCCAACGGCCTTGAGCAGCGTCGACTTGCCGCAGCCGGAGGGCCCGAGCAGGACGTAGCGATCCGACTTGAGCACCGAAAAGTCGACCCGGTACGTCGCGGTCACAAGATGATCGCGCGTCTTGTACTGCAGCGTCACGCCGCGGACGTCGAGCAGCGGCGCTGCGGGCGTTGCGCTCACGCCTGCCACGGCAGTCGGTCGAGATCGACGTTGCCCCCGGTGAGGATGATGCCGACGCGCGCGCCGGCGACGTCGAGTGCACCTTCGAGAAGACAGGCAAGGGGTACCGCGGACGAGGGCTCGATTACGATTTTCATTCTTTCCCAGGTCATGCGCATCGCGCGCACGATGCCTTCTTCGGTGCACGTTCCCAGCGCGACGACATGCGCGCGAATCGCGGCAAGCGTCCGGAGCGAGAGCGTCGTGCGCAAGCCGTCGGCGATGGTGGTCGTCGGCGGCAATGGCTCGATTGTCCCCGATCGGAAACTGGCGGCGGCATCACCCGCATTGGCAGGCTCGGCACCATAGACGCGGATTCCCGGCGTGAGCGCTGTCGCTGCGATGGCGGTGCCTGACAGAAGCCCCCCGCCCCCGCACGGCGTGATCACGATGTCGAGTGCGCCCGCTTGATCGAGCAGCTCGACCGTCGCGGTGCCCTGGCCCGCAATCACCCGTGCGTCATCGAATGGATGCACGAGCGTGGCCCCGGTTTCGCCCTGAATCTCCGCGCACGCCGCTTCGCGCGCCCCGACATTCGCTGCGCAGAAGCGGATCCTCGCGCCGAAGCGCGCGACATTGTCCTGCTTCACACGGGGCGCATTCTCCGGCATCACGACCCACGCCGGAATGCCGCGACGGCTCGCCGCATATGCGAGCGCAGCGCCATGATTCCCGGACGAATGCGTGACGACGCCGTGCGCAGCCTCGTCCTCCGACAGCGAGAACACGGCGTTCGTCGCGCCGCGCGCCTTGAATGCGCCGACCTTCTGGAAGTTCTCGCACTTGAAGACGAGCTTGGCGCCGACCTCGGCATCGATCGCGGCGCAAGTCAAGACCGGCGTGCGGTGCACATGCGCCGCGATCCGCGCGTGCGCTACGAGGATCTGGGCGAGATCCGGCAGTGCCGGGGCACGGTCGCCTTCCATCAACTCATCGATCCGCTGTGGCGCTAGCTTCCCGGGAGGCCCTGCGCGTTGGGGAAGAACAGCTCCTTCCACGATTCGGGCTTCACTTTGATCGCACCGGTCTTGTACATGAAATCCGCGTACTTCATCACGTTCTGCGGCGTCGTCGTGTACACGATCAGCGGATCGTTCATCATCGTCAGGATGTTGTCGAGCGAGTCCTTGTCCTTCGAAATTCGCAGATACGCTTCCGCGGCCGTCCGCTTGTCGGCGTTGATCTGGCCGATTGCTTCGTCGAGCGCCTCGATGAACGCCTGATAGAGCTTCGGGTTCTCGCTCCTGAACCGGGCTGTCGTCCACACCAGGTTGAACGTGACGGCACCGCCCATCACATCGTAGTTGTTGAGCACGAGGTGCATGCCCGGCTTTGCGAGCTCCTGGTACTGGAACGGAGGTGATCCGAAGTGCGCATTGATCTCGGATTGCCCCGACAGGAGCGCCTGCATCGCGTCGGGATGCGCCATGGTGACCGTCAGCGGATCGAGCTTGTTGGCCTGCCCCGAACCGAATTCCTTTTCGGCGGCCATCTGCAACGCGAGCGCCTGGACGGAGATCTTGACCGCGGGCAAGCCGATGCGATCCTTGTCCGACAAGTCGCGCACCGTCTTCACGTTCGGGTTGCGTGACACGAGGTAGAGCGGCATGGAGTTCAGCGCGCCAACGGCGTGCACGTCCAGATTGCCGCGCGTTCGCGACCACAGTGTGATCAACGGGCCCACGCCTCCGGACGCGAACTGCAGGCTGCCCGAGAGCATCGCGTCGTTCATCACGTTCCCGCCGGCGAATTGCGCCCACCCGACGTTCACGTCGACACCCAGCGTCTTCGCGTGCTTCTCGATCAGCTTCTGGTCCTCCATCAGCATGAGCGGCAAATAGCTGATCCCGTACTGCTTCGCGACCTTGATCTCGGCCATTTCGGCGCGCGTTACGATCGGCGCGGCGAGTGCCAGCGCGGCCGCCAGCATCGCAAGGCTGATGCGCAGGCACCTCATCCATGCTAGCGTCGATGCTCCCATGTCAGGCGCTTTCGTAGAGGCGAGTCATCACGAACTCGCGGTGCCCAAGCGCTTCGGCGGCGGTCAGGCGGCCGTTGACGGTGCGGAACATCATGTCGATCAACTCGTCGCCGGCCTGGTTCATCGTGATCTCGCGCTGCAGAAGCCCCGAGGTGTCGACGTCGATGTGCTCGCTCATCGTGCGGACCGTCCGCGGGTTCGCGCAAATCTTGATCACCGGGAGGACCGGATTGCCAATCACGTTGCCTTGCCCCGTGGGAAAGAAGTGCACCACGAACCCGGAGGCCGCGCAAAGCGTGACCATCTCCGCCGCGGCCGACGAGGAATCCATGAACCACAGTCCGGAGTGCGTCGGCATCTCGGCCTTGTCGAGCACGCCGTCGACGACGCACTTCTTTCCGATCTTCTGGATGTTGCCGAGCGCCTTCTCCTCGATCGTCGTCAACCCCCCAGCGATATTGCCCTTGGTGGGCTGTGATTCGGAGAGGTCGGTTGTCTTGTGGCGGTTGATCATCTCCTGGTAGCGATCGAACACGCGCATGAAATCCGCGCGCACCTTGTCGTCGCGACAACGGGCTGCGACGATCGACTCACCGCCGGTGAGCTCCGACGTTTCGCCGAAGACCAGCGTGCAACCTGCGGCGTAGAGCTTGTCGAACGCGTCACCCACGGTCGGATTGGCTCCGCAGCCTGACGTCGTGTCGGATTCGCCGCACTTGGTAGACACCCACAGCTCTTTCAGGTCGCACTCGACGCGCTGCTTCTCGCTTGCCCACTGCAGGTATTCCTTCGCTGTCTTCGACGCGCGCATGATCGTGTCGTGATCGCCGTGCAGCTCGATGCCGTACCCGGTGACGGGCTTGCCGGTCTTGGCGATCGCTTCGACGACGCGCTGCGTCCACCCGTCTTCGATGCCGATCACGATCACCGCCGCGACGTTCGGATTCGACCCCGCGCCAATCAGCGTACGGAAATGGAGCTCGAGATCCGCGCCGAATTGCAGCCTGCCGTACGGATGCGGGATCGCCAGCGTGCCCTTCACGTTGTTCGCGACCGCTTCTGCCGCGGCGTTCGACAAATCATCGACGGGAAGAACGATCACATGGTTGCGGACACCGACGCGCCCGTTCTCGCGCCGGTAGCCCTGAAAAGTCGCTTGCATGGTGGTGCCTCTGAATGAATGCGTAACCGAAACGCCTGCTAACCTCGTCTACGGAAGTCGACGGGTTCACCCCCAGCGATTTTCCTCTAATGGTTCTCGCGTGTCGTGCTGCGTTGTGATTCTGTCAGCTGCCGTCGTGGGCAATGGCCTAGCGTCGCAGGTATCTCGTTTACTTGGGACCGGCGATTTTCCTCTAACTAGGATTCTCGAATGTCGAGCTGCGTCGTGATTTTCCTCGGTGCCGCCGGGTATCACCTCGCGGCCCTTGGGAACTCGTCCGCCCCACGCCTACCATCGCTTGGTCTTGATGTTATGGACATGCGCATGCTCACCCTTCGCAATCGGCTTGACCACCTTGCCGATGTCCACGCCGTACTTGATCACGGTGTCGCCGACCGTCATGTCCTTCAACGCAACCTTGTGCCCGATCGGAATGTCCTGCTTGCAGGGCAGCGAGAGCGTGCGATCCTCGTCGAGAATGAGACCGGTGAGCGTCATACCGGCTTTCACGCCCTCGACCACGACGACGGCGACCGAATCGTTGGGATCGTGCAATACGCAGTGAATCATCGAACCACTCTCCTCCGCGGACACGTGCTACGCCGCACCGCGCGCGAGACCAAGCGCCCGGGGACCAAGCTATCGTAGCTCAAAAGTCGAAGTAGGTTTGCAGCACCGGCGCGAACGTCCGTCGATGGGCGGGACACGGCCCATGCCGGCGCAGCGCCTCGAGATGCTCGGGGGTCGCGTAGCCCTTGTGCTGCGCGAATCCATAGTCGGGATAGACACGGTCCAGCTCCACGAGCATGGCATCCCGCGCGGTCTTCGCGAGAATCGACGCGGCGGAGATCGCGGGCACGTCGCGATCACCTTTCACGATCGCATACACCGGGCACCTGAGGTCGGGGCAATAGTCGCCATCCACCAGCGCCTCGACCGGAACGACGGACAGCGCCTCGACGGCACGGCGCATCGCCAGGAGCGACGCACGAAGAATGTTGAGCGTGTCGATTTCGCCCACGTCGGAAAGGGCCACTGCCCAGGCGATCGCACGCTCGCGAATCTTCGGCGCGATCTCCTCCCGCTCCTCCGCCGACAGCATCTTGGAATCCTTGAGGCCCCGGATGCGACGCGCGGGATCGAGGATGACCGCTGCGGCGACGACCGGCCCGGCGAGCGGACCACGCCCCGCCTCGTCAATGCCCGCGATCAGCATTCGACGCCTGCCGCGCGCAGCTCGGCGATCACGGCGTCGGCCGCCAGCGCGCCCGTATCGACCGCCATCGCGCGACTCATACCGGCGAACAGGGCTTCGAGACGGCGCCGGGTCACGGTGTCGTCGAACAGATTCAGGGCAGCCTGTGCGAGATTGGTCACGGTGGCGCTGTCCTGGAGCAATTCCGGAACGACGAACCGTCCTGCGAGTATGTTCGGCAGTCCGACGTAAGGCAACAGGAACTTGCGCGCGATGATCCGTACCGTCAGCGGGGCCATCTGGTAGAAAATCACATGCGGGCACCGCGCGAACGCCGCCTCGAGCGTCGCGGTCCCGGACGCGACGAGCCCGATATCCGCCGCGCGCAGCGCGTCGCTCGCGTGTCCGTACAAGATCGTGAGCGGAAGCGCTTCGAGGCCGGCACGATGCTGCGCCTCTGTGAAGGCCTCGCGCGTCGGGCGCGAGACCAGCGGTACCAGGAACTGCGCGTCCGGTCGTGCCTCGTAGATTCGCGCGGCAGCGCCGAGCACAAGCGGGGCATGTTTGTCGATCTCGGCCAAGCGGCTCCCGGGCAGAAGTGCGAATACCGGGGTCGCCGGACGCAACTTCAAGGCCTCGCGCGTCGCGCGTCGCGCTCCCGGTCCGGCGGCTTCGGCCGCGAGCGGATGCCCGACGAAGGTGACGGGCACCTGCGCTTCCTCATACAGCGCGTGCTCGAACGGAAACAGCACGAGGATGCGATCGACCGCGGCGCGGATCTTGGCGATGCGCTCGCGCCGCCAGGCCCACACCGACGGACTCACGAAGTGCATCGTCCGGATGCCGTGCCGGCGCAACGTCTGCTCGAGGCCCAGGTTGAAATCGGGAGCGTCGACGCCGACGAAAAGATCGATGTGCTCGCGACGAAAGCGTCGCGACACCATCCGCCGCACGCGCAGGATCTCGGGGAGATGTGCGAGCACCTCGACGAAGCCGCCCACCGAGAGCGTCTCCAGCGGCACCCACGTCTCGCAGCCCTGCGCCTGCATCTTCGGCCCGGCGACGCCGACGAAGCGGATGCGCGGATCGCGCGCGCGCACGGCACCGATCAGCGCCGCGGCGAGCGTGTCGCCCGACGCCTCGCCGGCCACGATGCCGACGGTAGGCGGCGCTCCCCCCGAAGCGTCGCGCATCTAATCCTCCCTCGCGGCGCTACCGCACGATGCCGCGGCCCGGCATCGCGAGGAAGTCGACCAGCGGTTTGAGCACCGGCGACTCGAGCGCCGCCTTCTCGAGCACGGCGCGTGCATCCTCGAGCGAAAGCCCGTCGCGGTACAGCGTCTTGTAGGCGCGGCGCACGGCGAGAATGTCCTCGTTCGAAAACCCGCGTCGCCGCAGACCTTCGTTGTTGGTCCCGCGCGGCTTCGCCGGGTAGCCGTGGACGATCAGGAAGGGCGGGATGTCCTGGGGAATCACCGAGAACGCAGCGGTCATCACGTGCGCGCCGATGCGGGCGAACTGATGGACGCCGGTGAACGCGCCGAGCACGGCCCAGTCGTCTACGTGCACGTGGCCCGCGATCTGCGCGTTGTTCGAGAAGGTGGTCTTGTTCCCGATCACGCAGTCGTGCGCGATGTGCGTATACGCGAGAAACAGATTGCCGTTGCCGATCAGCGTGTCGCCGCGGTCCTGCGCCGTGCCGGCGTGGACCGAGACGTACTCGCGGAACACGTTGTCGTCGCCGATCGTAGTCGACGTCGACTCGCCGCCGTACTTGCGATCCTGCGGGATGTCGCCGATCGACGCGAACTGGAAGATGCGGTTGCGCGCGCCGATCGACGTGCGGCCGGTGACGAACGCGTGCGCCGCGACGGCGGATCCGGGGCCGATGCGGACGTGAGGGCCGATGATGGCGTAGGGACCGACTTCCACGTCATCGGCAAGCTCGGCGGCGGGATCGACCAGCGCCGTCGCGTGTATCCGCGCCATGCTGTTCTTGACCTCCGTTCCTCAATCGGGCGCAGCGACCGGCGCCGCGCGAATGACAAACTCGGTCTCGCAGGCGAGCTCGCCTTCGCAAAGCGCGTGCGCGACGAAATGGAGACCGTCGTCGCTCGAGCGCTCGATCTTCGCGTCGAGCGCAAGAATGTCCCCCGGTGTCACCTGCCGCCGGAACTTCGCGCTGTCGATGCGCGTCGCGAAAGCCGCGGGCGGCGGCGGCTGGCCTGCGCTTCCGGCGGAGACATGCATCAACAGATGTCCGAGCTGCAGAAGAGCTTCCACCACGAGTACACCGGGCATCACGGGAAGCTCGGGGAAATGTCCCTGGAAGTACGGCTCGTTGACCGTGACCGACTTCTGTCCCTTGATCGAGACTCCGGGCTCGAGCGCGAGCACGCGATCGACCAGCGGATAAGGGCAGGCGTAGAGGCGCAGCGTACGAATGCGCTCGATCTCCTCGAGCGAAAGCACGGAAGCGCTCAACTAGGCTCCCGATCGGGCGAGAGTGCGCGTTCGAGCGCGGCCACGCGCTTCCCCATGGCGTCGAGATGGCGCAGCGCAGCGGCGATGTGCCTCCATTCCCGATGCGAGACTGCGGGAAAAATGCCGGTGTAGACGCCCGGCTCGGTGATGCTCGATATGACGCCCGTCGCTCCGGCTACCGTGACGTGATCGGCAATCGTGATGTGGCCGGCGATCATCGCGGCCCCGCCGATCTTGCAGTGGCGGCCGATGCGTGTCGAGCCCGCGATACCGACGCAACCCGCGATGGCCGTGTGCGCGCCGATCACGCAGTTGTGCGCAATCTGGATCTGGTTGTCGAGTTTGACCCCATCCTCGATGATCGTGTCGTCGATCGCGCCGCGATCGATCGTGGTGTTGGCGCCGATCTCGACATCCGCGCCGATCACGGCGCGCCCGACCTGGGGGATCTTGAGCCAGCGGCCGGATTCCTCCGCGATGCCGAAGCCATCGGCGCCGATCACCACGCCGCTATGCACGATGGTGCGCGGACCGATCGTGCAATGCGCATAAACGGTCACGCGAGGATGCATGAGCACATCGTCCGCGACGGTCACGCCATCGCTCAGCACGCAATGGGGACCGATGCGAACGCGCTCGCCGATCTTCACGTCGGCGCCGATGACGGCCAGCGCTCCGATGTTGGCGGTGGCCGCAATGCTGGCGGACGGATCGATGCACGCGGATGGATGGACGCCGGGCGCCCAATCGGGAGCCGGGTTCAGAATCGCGGCGACTTTGGCGAAGGTCACATAAGGGTCGCGCGACACGAGCTTCGGCAGCGACGTCGCCGCCGCGACGTCCGGCGCCACGATGACCGCGCTCGCACGAGTCGATTCGAGGAGCGCACGGTACTTTGGATTGGCGAGGAACGCGATGGCGCCGGCTTCGGCATGCTCGAGCGTGCCGATGCGCGTCACGGTGACTTCGCCATCGCCCTCGACCGTCGCGCCGACGCGCGCGGCGAGCTCCGCTAGACGCACGCCTCGGGTGGATTTCGCCGGCATGACCGATCGGGCGTTCAAGCGATGAGCGCCGTGCCGCACTCGTCTGGCGCGCTTACTTGTCGGCGAGGGCCTTGATCACCTTGTCGGTGATGTCGATGCGCTGACTCGCATAGACGACCGGGTCCTGCAGGATCAGGTCGAACTTCTCGTCGGCTGCGATCTGCAGGATCACCTTGTTGGCGCGCTCCTGCAATCCCGACAGCTCCTCATTGCGGCGCATGTTCAAGTCCTCGCGGAACTCGCGCTGGAGACGCTGGAGGTCGCGCGACTGATTCGCGAGGTCGCGCTCCTTGTTGCGCCGCTCAGTCTCCGCCATCGTCGCACCGTCCTTGTCGAGCGACGCCTGCAACGCCTGAACCTGCTTCGCGAGCTTCTGGATATCGGCGTCGCGCGACGCGAACTCCTTCTCGATCTTCTGCTGCGCTCGCTTCGCCGGCGCCGCCTCGCGAAACAGCCGCTCCGTGTTGACGAAGCCGATCTTGTAATCCGCGGCCGCTGCGCTGCCGGAGACGCCGATCAGCGCGATTGCCAGCGTTCGAACGATGATGCTTGTCAATGCCATGCTCCTGCCCTTTGTATTGAAGCGCCCGGCTGGTTTATCGCGTCAGAACGCCGTCCCCGCCGTGAACTGGAACTTCTGCAAACGATCGCCATCCTTTTTGGCGATCGGAATGCCGTAGCTGAACTTCAGCGGCCCGATCGGCGAGTTCCACGAGATCGCCGGGCCCGTCGAGTAGCGGAAGGACTCGAAATGCGGCTGGCTGCCGTTGGCCCAGATCTCCCCGGCGTCGACGAACACGCTGGCACGCACCGACTTCTCGCCCTTGAGGAGAGGGTAGAAGACCTCCCCGTTGAACACGAGCTTCAGCCGCCCCCCCAGCGAATTGCCGTAGACGTCACGCGGACCCAGCGACGCGGTCTGATAACCACGTACCGTGTTGACGCCTCCGGCGAAAAACGCCTTGAAAAACGGAAACGGCAAACCGTCATAACCGTCTCCCCACCCGACGTCCGCGCGCAGATTCATCACCAAATCGCGATACACGGGCCAGTACACCGAGTGCAGATACTGGATCTTGTAGTAGGCAAGGTTCCCGAACGGCAGACCGACTTCGGTCAGCACGCTCTGCAGCCGCCCGCGGGTAGGATATAGCGTGTCGTCGCGGGTGTCACGCGCCCACCCGATGCTGGCGATGTAGGCGTTGTTCGAGTAGCCGAAATCCTGCGCGAACAGGTAGTAGATCGGCGGGCTGTTCGAGAACAAGAGCAGGTTCGTGTGCTCGGCACGGCCGCCGACGTTGATCGTGTCGCTCTCGGTCACGGGCACGCCGAAGCCGACCGCCGCGCCAAGCGTGCGGGAGGCGTATTGCGACACCGCGAGGTTCGTGGGGTCGATGTTCCGCTGGTAGACCTCGATCGTCCGCGATATGCCATCGGGGGTGAAATAGGGCTCGGTGAAGACCACGTTGTACAGCTTGCTGTACGCGCTCGTGTTCAAGCCGAGGGTCAGCGCATTCCCGGAGCCGAAGATGTTCTGCTGCGAGATCGACGCGTTGAACACGAATTTTTCCGAGCTCGAGTAACCGACCCCGGCAAGCAGGTTGCCCGTCTGCCGCTCGGTGACCGTCACCTCGACGTCGACCTCGTCCGGCGCTCCCGGTACCGGCGGCGTCTCGATGTTCACGTCGTCGAAGTACCCGAGGCGCTTCACCCGCACCTTCGACCGCTCGATGCGGGGCCCGTCGTACCAGGCGTCTTCGAGCTGGCGGAACTCGCGGCGGATCACCTCGTCGCGGGTCTTGGTGTTGCCGTTGATGTTGATGCGTCGAACGTAGGCGCGGCGCCCCGGGTCGACGTAGAAGGTGAACGACGCCACGGTCGTCTGCCGATCGATGTCCGGAACCGCGTTCACATTCGCGAATGCGTAGCCTTCGGCGCCGAGGCGATCGCTGATGTCCTTCGCCGAGGCCTGCAGGCGCTCGCGCGAGAAGGTGTCGCCGGGCTTGAGGCGGATCAGCTCGTCCAGCTGCTCCGCCGGGACCGGCAGATCGCCGGCGAGACGCACATCCCCCACCTTGTAGCGCGGGCCCTCGGTGATGTTGATCGTGATGTAGACGTCTTCCTTGTCGGGCGTGATCTCGACCTGCGTCGAATCGATCGCGAACTCGAGATAGCCGCTGTTCTGGTAGAAGCTTCGCAACGACTCGAGGTCGGCCGAGAGTTTCTGCTTCGAGTACTGGTCGTTCTTGGTGTACCACGTCGTCCACCCCGGCGTGGTCAGCGTCATCTCGTCCTTGAGCTGCTTTTCCGTGAACGCCTTGTTGCCGACGATGTTGATGCGCGCGATCTTGGAGGACTCGCCCTCCTCGATCGTGAAGTTGATCGCGACGCGGTTGCGCTCCTGCGGCGTCACCGTCGTCTGCACCTTTGCCCCGTACTTCCCGCGCGTGATGTACTGGCGCTTCAACTCCTGCTCCGCGCGGTCGAGCGCCGAGCGGTCGAAGATCCGCGCTTCCGCGATGCCGATGTCCTTCAGCGCCTTCTTGATCGTGTCGGTATCGAATTCTTTGTTGCCGGTGAACGTGAGCGAGCTGATCGTCGGGCGCTCCTGCACCGACACGATGAGCACATCGCCCTGGGCCTCCAGGCGGACGTCGCGAAAGAACCCGGTCGCGTAGAGGGCCTTCACGGCCTCGGCGATCTTCTGATCGTCGATACGGTCCCCGACCTTGATCGGGAGATAGCTGAAGATCGTGCCGGCCTCCGTGCGCTGGACCCCCTCGACGCGAATGTCGCGCACGACGAAGGGCTCGATCGCAAAGGCCGGTCGCGCGCTCGCAACGCCGAGGAAGAGAACCAGCGCGAGCCGGCGCACTGTGCGCAAGCTCCCCGCTCCCACGGAAACGCGACGACGCCAGCGGGAATCAGAACAGACGGGAAACGTCATTGAAAAGTGCCAGCGCCATCAGGACGGCGAGGACCGCCATGCCGATGCGCTGGCCGACTTCGATGGCGCGGTCGGAGACCGGAGAGCCCTTGATGATTTCGGCGAAATAATACAGCAAATGGCCCCCGTCCAGTAGCGGAACGGGTAGCAGATTGAGCACGCCCAGACTGATGCTGATGAGGGCGAGATAGGAGAGGAACGCGAGCGACCCGGCTTGCGCGGATTGCCCGGCGAAGTCCGCCATCGTCAGCGGACCGCTGATGTTCTTGACCGATGCGGCGCCGATGACGATGCGCACAAGCATGCGCACGGTGAAGATCGAGAGCTCCCACGTCTTCTGCGCACCCTGCGCCAGCGCGTCGAGGGGTCCGTAGCGCGTGATGACGGCGAGGCTGGTGGCCGTCGCCGGGTCGACGCGCAGCCGCAAACCGACGATCCCGACCTTGCGCCCGTCCTGCTCAGAGGCCTCGGGGGTGATCGACACGTCGAATTCGCGACCCGCGCGCTCGACACGAAACACGAGCGGCGTGCCGGGCTTCGCATTGGTGATGTTCGACACGTCGCTCGGCGAGCGCACCGGTGTGTCGTCGATGGCGGCAATGCGATCGCCATCGCGCAAGCCGGCGCGCGCGGCCGGCTTGTCGGGCACGACCTGATCGATGAGCGGCGGTCCGAAGTCGGCCTTGAGACCGAGGGTTGCGAGCGGGTTGCCTTCCCAGTCCGCGTTCGTCAGCGCTTCAAGTGCAATCGTTCGCGTGGTGATCTGATCCCGCGCATGCGTCTGCTTGACCGTGAGCGCGACCGCATCGTGACCCTGCGCCTTGATCAGCCGCCAGCGCAATTCCTGCCAGCTCGACACAGGTTCGTCGTCCGCCGCGACGACGAGGTCGCCGCTGCGGATGCCGGCCAGCGCGGCGGCGCTGCCCGGCGGCGGCTCGGCAAGCAGCGCGATCTGACCGGGAATACCGATGGCAAACGTCGCGGCAAAGAGCAGCACCGCGAGGAGCAGATTCGCGATCGGGCCGGCGGCGACGATGGCGATGCGCGCGCCGACGCTCTGTCGATTGAACGCACGTGGCCGGTCGGCCTCCCTCACGTCCCCCTCGCGTTCGTCGGCCATCTTCACATAGCCGCCGAACGGAATCGCGGCGAGCGCGAACTCGGTCGCGTCCGGTCCCCGCCGCCGTGACCAGAGGATGCGGCCAAACCCGACCGAGAAGCGCAGCACCTTGACGTTGAACCAGCGAGCCACTGCGAAGTGACCGAGCTCGTGAAACAGTACGAGCACGCCGACGGTGACGAGAAATGCGCCGACCTTGTAAGCGATGTCGATCATGTGTGCGTGGCGAGCGGCCGGTCGGCGCCGGTTGCGAGGTTGAGCGCCTGCCGTGCGACGCGGCGCGCCTCGCCGTCCGCGGCGATCGCATCGTCGAGCGATCCCACGGGTCGAGCCGGCACCGCCTCGAGCACTTTCGTGCAGGCGTCGCAGATGTCGGTGAAGCGGACCCGCCCGTCGAGGAACGCGGCGACGGCGATCTCGTTGGCGGCGTTGAGCACGATGGGCGCGCTGCCGCCCGCTTCGAGCGCGTGGTACGCGAGCGCGAGGCACGGAAAGCGCTCGCGATCCGGTGCCTCGAAGGTGAGCGCCTTGAGCCGCGCGAAGTCGAGGGTCTCGACGCCGCTCTCGATGCGCTCGGGTGCCGCGAGCGCCTGGGCGATCGGGGTCCGCATGTCGGGATGGGAGAGTTGCGCGAGCACCGAACCGTCAACGTATTCGACCAGCGAATGGATGACGCTCTGCGGGTGGATGACGACGTCGATGGCCGAAGGCTTAAGACCGAACAGCCAGTGCGCCTCGATCACCTCGAGCCCTTTGTTCATCATCGTCGCCGAATCGACGGAGATCTTGCGGCCCATCACCCAGTTCGGATGCGCGCAGGCCTCGTCTGGCGTGACGTTCAGAAGCTCCGCTGGCGGTCGGGTCCGGAACGGCCCGCCGGAAGCCGTCAACACGATGCGGCGCACACCCGAGGCGTGCGGTTGTCGCGCGTAGGTCGCCGGCAGGCACTGAAACACGGCGTTGTGCTCGCTGTCGATCGGCAGCAGCATCGCGCCCGAGGTCTTGACCGCCTCCATAAAGAGCGCGCCACCCATGACGAGCGCTTCCTTGTTCGCGAGCAGAATGCGCTTTCCCGAGCGCGCCGCGGCAAGCGTTGGCGCAAGCCCGGCAGCCCCCACGATCGCGGCCAGCACGGTATCCACCTGTGCAAGCGTTGCCACCTCCATCACGCCTTCGGCGCCCATGACAACGCGCGTCGGCAGGCCAGCGCCGGCAAGGTCGCGCTCGAGGCTCGTCGCGGCGTGCGGATCGAGCACGGCGACGATCTGCGGCCGAAAACGCCGCGCCAACGCGCCGAGCTTCTCGACGTTGCGATGCGCCGCGAGTGCCACCACTTCGAAGCGCTCGGGATGCCGCGCCACGACGTCGAGCGTCGAGTCGCCGATCGAGCCGGTGGCACCGAGCAGGCAGAGACGGCGCGGCGTCATCAGCGCCTCATCAGGAAAACCACGGCAGCGAGCGCTGCGGCAGGCATGGCCGCCAGCAGCGCGTCGGTGCGATCGAGCACCCCGCCGTGTCCGGGCAGGAGCGTGCCGCTGTCCTTGACGCCTGCTTGACGTTTCATCCACGACTCGAACAGATCGCCGACGATCGACACCGACGTCAGCGCCAGCATGAGCACGATCCATCCGGTGATCGACACCGCGTCGACCGGATAGCGGAAACCGGCTGGCCGCGCCAACGGTACCAGCGCGGCCGCATAGAGCGCAACGGCAAGCATCGCCCCGCCGACGCCTTCCCAGGTCTTTCCCGGACTCACCTGCGGCGCGAGCTTGTGTCGGCCGAACGCGCGTCCCGCGAAATAGGCCGCGGTGTCCGCAATCCACACGGTCGCCATCGCCGCGAGCGCGAGCCAGGGCGAGCGGGCCTGCAATTCGACAAGCGCGACAAAGGCGCCGGTAAGCACGATCCAGCCCGTGATCGCGCACAGAATTGCGGGAGGATTGGGCCAGCGCCGGATTACCCACGGCGTGGCCATCAGGATCCAGAACAGCGTCGCGACGCCGCACACGGCGATGACGACGCCGCCGGGCCAGCCGCGATCGAATCCCGTGCCTGAGCCGAAGAGAAGATTGGCAGCGATCAGGGCCAGCCCGGCGTCGAACACGATCCTGCCCGCGACTCCGAAGCCGCTCAGACGCGCCCACTCGTCCGCCGCGACCAGGAACACGGCGACGAGCGCCAGCCCGAACGCGATCGGCGGCAGCAGGAACAGCGCCGCCAGCACCAGCGGAATCAGGACGGCGGCGGTGAGGATCCGGGTCGAGAGCACGTTCGCGCGGCCGCCGCAAGGCAAAACTTCAAGCGCGCTCGGCGGTCGCGACGAGTTGCTCGCTCGTCCGACCGAAGCGGCGCTCGCGCAGGCGGTAGGAGGCGATCGCGGCATCGAGCGCGGCAGCGTCGAAATCCGGCCAGAGGAGATCGGTGAAATAGAGCTCGGTGTAGGCCAGCTGCCAGAGCAGGAAGTTCGAAACGCGCTGCTCGCCCCCGGTGCGGATGAAGAGATCGGGCTCGGGTGCATAGGCCATCGCGAGATAGGGTTCGAACGCCTCGGACGCGAGCTCTCCGTTCCCGTTGAGCGCTTCGGGGTGCGCCAGGAAATAGCGGCGCGCGGCCTGCCCGATGTCCCAGCGACCGCCGTAGTTGGCCGCGATGGTCAATGTCAAACGCGAGTTCCCGCTGGTCAGCGACTCGCCGGATGCGATGAGCTCGCGAATGCGCGGAGTGAAGCGCGAGACGTCGCCGACGACACGCAGGCGGATCCGATTGTCGTGCAGCTTCGCGACTTCCTGCTCAAGCGCCCGCAGGAAGAGCTCCATGAGGATCGAGACCTCGTCCGCGGGGCGGCGCCAGTTCTCGCTCGAGAACGCGAACAGCGTCAGGAACTCGACGCCGCGCTCGATGGCCGCGCGGACGCAGCCGCGTACCGCTTCGACACCTTTGCGATGGCCGGCAACGCGCGGGAGATGACGCCGCTTCGCCCAGCGGCCGTTGCCGTCCATGATGATGGCGACGTGGCGCGGCACCTGGGGTGCATCGGGAATCTCGCGGGTCGAACTCGTGAACACGTTGGGCGTGGCGTGGGTTGCGGAAGTGCCCCGCGTTGGGTCGCGGCTGACAAACAATAGAGCGGATTCGATTGCGGGAGGCGAAAAAAGCCGCCGGCCCGGTCAGACCGCCATCAGGTCGGCCTCTTTGGTATGGAGCAGCTTGTCGATTTCTGCAATGTAGCGATCGGTGAGCTTTTGAACGTCTACCTGCGCGTGCCGCTCGTCGTCCTCCGAGACCTCCTTGTCCTTCAGCATCTTCTTCAGGTGCTCGTTGGCGTCGCGCCGGACGTTGCGGATCGCGACCCTTGCGGCCTCGGCCTCCTTGTGGACGACCTTGATCAACTCCTTGCGGCGCTCCTCGGTCAGCGGCGGCATCGGCACGCGAATCAGGTCCCCGGTCGTCGCCGGGTTGAGGCCGAGATCGGAGTTGCGGATCGCCTTCTCGACGACCGGAATCATCTTTTTCTCCCACGGCTGGACGCCGATCGTGCGCGGATCGGCGAGCTTGACGTTCGCGACCTGGTTGATCGGCATCATCGTGCCGTAGTAATCGACGTGGATGTGATCGAGAAGGCCGGTATGCGCGCGCCCGGTCCGCACCTTGGTGAGGTCGATCTTCAGCGCCTCCACCGATTTTTGCATCTTCTGTTCGGCGGCCTTCTTGACGTCGTTGATCATGTGCTCTCCGTAGGCGGCGTGCTCGTGCGGATCACGACTAGCAGTGCACCAGCGTGCCTTCGTCCTCGCCCATCACGACGCGGCGCAATGCGCCGGGCTGGAATATCGAAAATACCTTGAGGAGCATGTTCTGATCGCGGCACAGCGCGAGCGCCGTCGCGTCCATCACGCGCAGATTCTTGACAATCGCTTCGTCGAAAGTGAGCGATGGATAGCGCTTCGCCGACGTATCCTTCATCGGATCGGCGGTGTAGACGCCGTCGACCTTCGTGGCCTTGAGCACGATGTCCACCGCCATCTCACGGCCCCGCAGCGCGGCCGCAGTGTCGGTCGTGAAGAACGGATTGCCCGTGCCCGCCGCGAAGATCACGACGCGTCCCTGCTCGAGATGGCGCAGCGCCCGGCCACGGATGTACGGCTCGGCGACCTGGTCGATCCGCAGCGCCGATTGCACCCGCGACTCGACGCCGGCACGCCGCAGCGCGTCCTGCAGCGCGAGCGCGTTCATGAGCGTCGCGAGCATGCCCATGTAATCGGCGGTTGCGCGGTCCATGCCGGCGGCGCCGGGCGCAACCCCGCGAAAGATGTTGCCGCCGCCGATCACGACGGCGACCTGGACGCCGAGACGCACGACTTCGCCGATTTCGGCGACGATGCGGTCGATGGTTTGCCGCTCGATGCCGTAGGACGCCTCGCCCATCAGCGCTTCGCCGGACAGCTTGAGCAGGATCCGGCGGTACGCGGGAGCCTTGGCGGGAACGGCCGCGAGCGTCGCGTGCGGCACTGCCGTCGCGGTTGCGCTATCGGGAGGACTCATCGCTTCGCTCCGCTTGGTCGGGGATCGGGTTGGTGAGGGCAGCAGGCTCCGGTGAGACAAATACGATCAGGCTTTGGCGAGCGCTGCCACTTCCTGGGCAAAATCGTCCTTTTTCTTCTCGATGCCCTCTCCGACCACGAACTGCACGAAGCCGTTCACGGTCGCTCCCTTCGATTTCAGAAACTTTTCCACCGTTTCGTCCGGGTTCATCACGAACGGCTGCCCGAGCAGCGTGATCGCGGCCAGGTACTTGTTGATCTGCCCTTCGACGATCTTCGGGATCATCTCCTTCGGCTTGCCGCTCTCGGCAGCTTGCGCCGCGAGAATCTCGCGCTCCTTGGCAATCTGCTCCAGGGGCACCTCCGCGCGAGTGACATACGACGCTCGCTGCGCGCCGGGCGCCGCGCCGGCAGCGATGTGCATCGCGATGTTCTTGCCGGTGGTGTCGTCACCGCCCGACACGTCCACCAGCACGCCGATTCGATTGCTGTGCAAATACGACGCGAGACTGCCCTTCGCAGCATGCCTCGCGAACCGACGCACCGTCATGTTCTCGCCGATCTTCTGCACGAGCGCGACGCGACGCGCCTCCACCGTTTCGCCCGACGCGAGCATCTTCGCGGACAGCGCCGGGACGTCGGCAGGGTTGTCACGCGCGACGATTTCGGCGATCTGCGCGGCGAACGCCTTGAAGTCGTCGTTCTTGGCGACGAAGTCGGTTTCGCAATTCACCTCGACGAGCGCTGCGGTCTTCCGGTCGGGCGCGACGTAGAGGCCGATCACGCCTTCCGCGGCTATCCGGTCGGCCGCTTTGCTCGCCTTTGCACCGCTCTTGATCCGCAACAGCTCCTCGGCCTTCGCGATGTCGCCCGCCGCTTCGGCGAGCGCCTTCTTGCACTCCATCATCCCAAGCCCTGTGCGCTGGCGCAGCGCCATCACCGTGCCTGCCGAAATTTCCGCCATGTTCCTCGAACTCCCTTGTCGTCCGGGTCGTGAGCGTAGACTGCGGCGCACGCGCCCGGTGATCCCGATTCATGTCGCCGATGTGAGCGCATGCTGCACGTTCGCCCTCCACACCGCACCTTCCATCGCACGCGGCGCCATGTTCCGGCGCCGCTGCGCGGGCCAAGTCAGCCCGCCGAATCCTCGGCAACCTCGACGAATTCGTCCCCGGTCTGCACGATCTCCTGCATCGCGCTCGATTTGCCTTCGAGTACCGCGTCCGCGACACCTCGGGCGTAGAGGCGGATGGCGCGGCTCGAATCGTCGTTGCCCGGGATGATCCACGCGATGCCCTCCGGGCTGTGGTTCGTATCGACGACCGCAACAATCGGAATGCCGAGCTTCTTCGCTTCGGCGACCGCGATCTTGTGGTAGCCGACGTCGATCACGAAGATCGCATCGGGCAGCGCGGTCATCTCCTTGATGCCACCCAGGCTCTTCTCGAGCTTGTCGAGCTCGCGCGAGAGCGAGAGCGCCTCGCGCTTCGACATGCGGTCGAAGGTGCCGTCGTTCTTCATCGCCTCGAGCTCTTTCAGACGCTTGATCGACGCCTTGACCGTCTTGAAGTTGGTCAGCATGCCACCCAGCCACCGCTGGTCGACGAACGGCATCCCGGCACGCTGCGCCTCCTCGGCGACGATCTCGCGTGCCTGGCGCTTGGTGCCGACGAAGAGGATGGTGCCCCGGTTGGACGCGAGCTGGCGCACGTATTTCATCGCGTCGTTGTACATCGCCAACGTCTTCTCGAGGTTGACGATGTGAATCTTGTTGCGCTGGCCGAAGATGAACTCCGCCATCTTCGGATTCCAGTACCGCGTCTGGTGGCCGAAGTGCACTCCGGCTTCCAGCATCTGGCGCATTGTGACCGACATGTTCGACGAACTCCTTATCAGGGTTGGGCCTCCATCGGCGACAAGCGACCCGCTTCGCTGGAGCGGACACCCTGAATGACGCCGATGTGCGTGGTTAAGACAACTCCGGGGCTAAGCGCCGGCCGGTTTTCCGGCCGAAACGGCATGCCACGGTCCTGCGGATTACGGTCGCCCGAAAGCGCTTGCGATTCGCCGCCGGCGGCTACATCTGACATTCGCCGGCCGAAATCGGTCCCTTTAGACCTGGCAAGCGGCTGCCACCGCCGCCAACCAGGAAGCAACGGCTCCAACGACCTGAAGCTAACTTATTATTCTATCATGATTTCCGGCACTTGTCGTGTCCAATGGACGTCACGACGACCGGTAGACTGGTCATCCCGATGAACATATCGCCTCTTCGCCCGGATCCGGAGGCTTACCGCGCCGCGGAAACCGACCGCATCGCCGCGGTGCTCGACGGCTACCGGGTCCTCGTGATCGAGGGCACCGACGCCGCTGTATTCCTCCAAGCCCAGCTCTCGAGCGATATCGCGTCGCTGGCCGCCGGCACGGCGCAGTTTTCCGCGTTCCATTCGGCGAAAGGCCGGGTGTTCGCCAACTTCGTCCTGTTTCGCAGCGGCCGCGAGGGGGTCCCGCCGCGCTTCTACGCGATCCTGCCGAGTGACCTTGCGGGCCCGCTTCGCCAGCGCCTCGCGTTGTTCGTGCTGCGCGCCAAAGTGACGCTGTCTGTTCCCGAGAACCTCGCGCTTGTCGGGATCGGCGGGCCAGGTGCCGCGACGCCGGCGACCGGCGATCACGCTTCGTTGTCGGCCTCTTCCCTTGCCGTCCGATGGCCGGATGGACGCGTGACAGTCATCGTCGATCGCGGCGCGGTTGATGCCGCGATCGAGGAATGCGAGAAGCGCGGCGCCCGCCGCGCTCCGGAGTCGATCTTCGACTGGCTCGGCGTGCGCGCCGGGATCGCGCTCATCGATGCCGCACTCTCGGGGGAGCTCTTGCCGCAGGCGCTCAACTGGGACGTCGGCGGCGGCGTCAATTTCCGGAAAGGCTGCTACCCGGGACAGGAGATCATTGCGCGCACGCACTATCTGGGGCGCGCGAAGGAGCGGCTCTTCCTATTTCACTCGGCCGCGGCGCCGCCCGTTCCCGCAACGCGGCTGTTCTCGAGCGCGTTCGGGACCCAACCCTGCGGTGTCGTCGTCAACGCCGCGTTCGATGCGGAGGGTGGTGCACTGGTTCTCGCCGCTGCGCAGGTCGATGCCGCCGAGCAAGATGTGCGCCTCGGGGCGCCGGACGGCCCGCGGCTCACCCGTCGACCGCTGCCCTACGCCGTGCCCGAAGCTCGTGCGCAGCGCGATCGCATCGCGTGATGGCCGATTCGGGTAAGACGCACTTCTACGTCTGGTACACCGTGACCGGCGAGCTCGAAGCTGCGGTCCGGACGATCGGCGCGCTCTTCGACGCGCTCGCGTCCCGCACCGGCGTCGGCGGGCGGCTGCTCGCTCGTCGCGACGATCCTTCCACGTGGATGGAAGTGTATGAAAATGTCGCCGATGCGCGCGGCTTCGAGCGCGCCCTCGCCGAGCTCGTCCGCGACCTCGGTGCCGATCGCATCGCGGACGCCGGCAAGCGTCACGTCGAACGCTTCGCCGAGCTGGCGGACGCGCTCGGCTAGGCCGACCGCGGATCTCACCCGATGTGTCTCGCCGTCGTCGCGCTAGACGCGCATCCGCGCTATGCGATGGTGCTCGCCGCGAATCGCGACGAATACTACGCGCGCGATGCATCGCCACTTGCGTGGTGGAACGAAGGGGAGACGCCCGACATCCTGGCCGGCCGCGATCTGACGGCCGGCGGGACGTGGCTGGGTGTCGCGTCGACCGGCCGCTGGGCCTTCGTCACCAACGTGCGCGAACCAGGACGGCACGATGCTGAAGCGCCGTCGCGCGGCGCGCTCGTGCCGCGGGTGCTGCGTCATGCCGATTCAGTCGCAAGCGCGATCGAGGCGATCGAGGCCGAGCCCGCCCGCTACAACGGTTACAACTTGATCGCCGGCGAAGCATCGACCGCGTTCTGGTATTCCAATCGCGGCGGGCCGATGCAAGCGCTCGGCTCGGGCGTGCACGGCATCTCGAACGCGCAACTCGACACTGCATGGCCCAAGGTCCGGCGTATCCGGACCGGGGTGAGCGCGTGGATCGCAAGCGGCACCGACAACATCGAAGCCCTGCTCGACATCCTGTCCGACCGCGGGATCGCTCCCGATCACGAGCTTCCGTCGACCGGCGTCTCGCTTGAGTGGGAGCGCGCGCTCTCTGCGCCTTTCATCGTCACCGAGCGCTACGGGACGCGCTGCTCCTCGGTGATCACGATCACGCGCGCGGGTGAGGTGCGATTCCACGAGCGCTCGTTCGACGCCACCGGCACACGACGCGGGGATACGAGCGAGCGCTTCGAAATCTCGAGTGCCTGAACGCGCGTCAGGCGAAAAGCGAGCAGCGCATCGTCTGGTGGACGATGTCCACCTCGACGAACGTTTCGCCAACCGGCGTGAAGCCGCAGCGCGCATAAAACGGGACCGCATCGATCTGCGCGTGCAGCCTGACTTCGCCGTGGCCGTCGGTCCGCGCGAGCTCGACCAGGCGCCGCAATAGCGCGGCGCCGACGCCGCGCTTGCGCCAGGGTTCGACCACCGCCATCCTGCCGATGTAACCGGTTGGCAGCAGCCGCCCACAGCCGATCGGCGCACCGCTATCGTCCTCCGCGAGCGCGTGGATGCTCTGATGATCGGCCTCGTCCCACTCGAGCGCTTCCGGCACATGCTGCTCGATGACAAAGACGGCGTGCCGGATGCTGCGCAGCGAGCTTTCGGCATCGTTCCACGACACCAGCCGAATCGCAAAACTTCCGCCGGCGCTCACGTGCGGTAGTCGGAGAGGACGAGCCGCGCGGCGCCATCACGCGTCTCCAGCGATGCCCGCCCGCCCACGGGCAGGGTCAGCTTGTCGCGAACGTGGCCGAACGGCAGTCCCGTGTAGATCGGGACTCCGACCTTCGTCCGCAGCTGCGCGACGACCGCGGCCAGATCGTAGCCGCCGTCGTTCGGCGTCAGCTCGTATTCGGTGAAGCTACCGAGCAGGACCGCGCGCTGCCTCGCGAGCACGCCGGCGTGGAACAGCTGATAGAGCATCCGCTCGACGCTGTACGGCGCCTCGGCGACGTCTTCGAGAAACAGGATCCCGCCGGGCACGTCGGGAAAATACGGCGTGCCGCAAAGATGCACGACGAGTGCGAGATTGCCGCCCCACAGCGTCCCGTTGCAGGCGAAGCGCGCAGGTCCGTCGAGCGGGCATTCGATGATCCAGGATGGATGATCGAGCACGCCGAAGCACTGCTCGAAAGTGAATGCCGACGGCTGCTCCGCGCCGAAGTCATAGGCCGCCATCGGTCCGGCGTACGTCACCATGTCGGCGCGGGCCAGCGCCGCGAGCGCGAAGGCCGTGAAATCCGAATGTCCCATCCAGCGTTTCCCCGACGCGCGCAGGCGTTCGAAATCGATGCGGTCGAGGAGCCGTGTCCAGCCATAACCGCCGCGCACGGTCAGCGCGACGTCGATTGCCGGATCCGCCGTGATCCGCTCGATCACGGCCAGGCGCGCGGCATCGGTGCCGGAGAAGCGCTGCCACCGCTCGCTCACCGAAGGGTCCACGATCACGCGGTGGCCGAGTTGCGTGAGCCGTGTCTCCGCGCGCACGATGGCCGCCGGGTCGGTCGTGAAGCCGGCCGGTGCGCAGAACCCGAACGTCAGCACCTCGGATTCCATTCAGGGCTCGCGCACGCTGCGTCGTGCCGCGAAGAAATCCTGCAGCAGCGCGGCGCACTCGTCGGCGCGGATGCCGCTGGTCACCGTGGCATGGTGATTAAGGCGCGATTCGGCGAACACGTCGATCACCGAACCGCACGCGCCCGTCTTCGGATCGCGCGCGCCGAACACGAGCTCGCGCACTCGCGCATGCAGGATCGCGCCGGCGCACATGACGCAGGGCTCGATCGTCACGTACAGGGTGCAGTCAGGCAACCGGTAGTTGCCGGTCGCGCGTGCGGCTTCGCGGAGCGCTACGATTTCGGCGTGCGCCGTCGGGTCGCTATGGGCGATCGGCGTGTTGCCGCCGCGTCCGATGATCCGATCGCCGCGCACGACGATGGCGCCGACCGGCACCTCGCCGCGCGCGCCTGCCGCGCGGGCGAGCTCGAGTGCAGCGGCCATGAAGTCAGCGTGGGTGAGCGGCATCGCAGCGGCGCCAGCGCGGGTCATCGTCCATGCACCGAGGCACACGGGCGCCTGGCCGCCGATGGCGCGGACGCGAACTTTACTCCCACTCGATCGTCGCAGGGGGTTTGCTCGACACGTCGTATACGACGCGATTGATGCCGCGCACTTCGTTCGTGATGCGGCTCGAGATCTTGGCGATCAGCTCGTGCGGCAGCGGCGCCCAGTGCGCGGTCATGAAGTCGGTGGTCTGCACGGCACGCAGCGCCACGGCGTGCTCGTAGGTGCGCCCGTCCCCCATCACACCCACGGAGCGGATCGGCAGGAAAACGGCGAAGGCCTGCGCCGTCTTGTCGTACCACGTGCGACCTTCCGCGTCGCGCGCCGCTTTGAGCTCGTCGATGAAGATCGCGTCGGCGCGACGTAAAAGCTCCGCGTATTCGCGCTTCACCTCGCCGAGAATGCGCACCCCAAGGCCCGGCCCGGGGAAAGGATGGCGGAACACCATCGAGCGCGGCAATCCCAGCTCCAGGCCCAGCTCGCGGACTTCGTCCTTGAACAGTTCGCGCAGGGGTTCGAGCAGCTTCAAGTGCAGCGTCTCGGGAAGCCCGCCGACGTTGTGGTGCGACTTGATCGTGTGCGCCTTCTTGGTCTTCGCACCCGCGGACTCGATCACGTCCGGATAGATCGTGCCCTGCGCGAGCCAGTTCGCCGCGTGGCCTTCCGCCTCGAGCTTCTTCGCCTCGCGCTGAAAGACCTCGACGAACAGGCGACCGATGATCTTGCGCTTCGCCTCCGGATCGTCGACGTTGGCGAGCGCGCGGAGGAACTCGTCGCTCGCGTCGATGTGCACCACCCGCACGCCCAGATGGCTAGCGAACGTGTCCATCACCTGCTCGGCCTCGTTCTGGCGCAGAAGGCCGTGATCGACAAAAACGCACGTCAGCTGCGGCCCGATCGCGCGGTGGATCAGCGCGGCCGCGACCGACGAATCGACGCCGCCCGAAAGCCCGAGCAGCACGTGCTCGTCGCCGACCTCGCTGCGGATCGAGGCGACCGCCTCGTCGACGTACGCATGCATTGTCCAGTCGTAGCCGCAGCCGCAGATCTCGTGCGCGAAGCGCTCGAGGATCGAGCGCCCCTGCCGCGTATGCGTGACCTCCGGATGGAATTGCACACCGTAGAAACGGCGCGTCTCGTCGGCCATCGCCGCGATCGCACACGCCGAAGATGATCCGGCCAGCACGAAGCCGGGCGGTAGCGCCGTCACCTTGTCGCCATGGCTCATCCAGACATCGAGCAGGCCGTGCCCTTGCGCATTCGCCCGGTCCTGGATATCGCGCAGGAGGGCAGTATGCCCATGCGCGCGCACCTCGGCGTACCCGAATTCGCGCACGCGTCCCGGTTCCACCCCGCCGCCGAGCTGCGCTGCCATCGCCTGCATACCGTAGCAAATGCCGAGCACGGGTACGCCGAGGGTCCACACGACATCGGGAGCGCGTGGCGTCTCCTTCTCGACGACGCTTTCGGGACCGCCGGAGAGCACGATGCCCTTCGGCGCGAAGCTGCGAACGAACGTCTCGTCGACGTCGAACGGATGGATTTCGCAGTAGACGTGCGTTTCGCGCAGACGTCGCGCGATCAGCTGGGTGTACTGGGCGCCGAAATCGAGGATGAGGATGCGGTCGTGCATTTCAGTGGGCAGAAGGCAGTTGACAGCAGTCGGTCGCAATCGATCCGGTGCCGGCCGTTGCCGACTCGCTTTCGCACACCGACATCTCCATCGGACTCAACCTCTCTGCTGCCAATTTACTTCTGACTCCTGACTAGCTGACCCGATAGTTCGGCGCTTCCTTCACGATCTGCACATCGTGCACGTGCGACTCCCGCATCCCGGCGGCGGTGATCTCCACGAATTCGGCGCGCGTGCGGAGCTCCTCGATCGTCGGGCAGCCGCAGTAACCCATTGCCGCCCGCAGGCCGCCCATCAGCTGCAGGATGACGGTCGCGACCGGTCCCTTGTAGGGGACGCGGCCCTCAATGCCTTCGGGAACGAGCTTTTCCGCCGCATCCTCGCCTTCGGCGTCCTGAAAGTAGCGGTCTGCGCTCCCCTGCTGCATCGCGCCGAGCGATCCCATCCCGCGGTAACTCTTGTAGGAACGTCCCTGGTAGAGCTCGGTTTCACCGGGCGCCTCCTCGGTGCCCGCGAACATGCTGCCGAGCATGACGCACGACGCGCCGGCGGCAATCGCCTTGGCGACGTCGCCCGAATAGCGAATGCCGCCATCGGCAATGACCGGAACGCCCGCCGACGCGATCTCCGAAAGCGAATCGGAAATCGCCGTGATCTGCGGCACCCCGACGCCGGCGACGACGCGTGTCGTGCAGATCGACCCGGGGCCGATGCCGACCTTGACCGCGTCGGCGCCGTGATCGGCGAGCGCTCGGGCACCCGCTGCGGTGGCCACATTGCCGCCGATCACCTGGACCTGCGAATGTCGCTGCTTGATCGATTCGACGCGGTCCAGAACACCTTGCGAATGACCGTGCGACGTGTCGACAACGAGCACGTCGACACCGGCCGCGAGCAGCGCGTCGATACGCTCGTCGGTGTCGTCACCGGTGCCGATCGCGGCGCCGACGCGAAGCCGGCCGAGTGCGTCCTTGCAGGCGTTCGGGTGCTCGGTGGACTTCAGGATGTCCTTCACCGTGATCAGGCCGCGCAATTCGCGCTCGCCGTTGACCACCAGCACGCGCTCGAGGCGATGCCTGTGCATCAACGCCTTCGCGGTTTCGAGATCGGTGCCCTCGGGGACCGTGACCAGCCGGTCGCCCTTGGTCATGATGTTCGCGACCGGTTGATCGAGATTCGTCTCGAAACGCAGGTCGCGATTGGTCACGATGCCGACGACGCGCTTGCCGTCGACGACCGGCAGGCCGGAGATTCGATGCTGGCGCGTCAACGCCAGTACTTCGCGCACCGACATCGTCGGCGGAATGGTGATCGGCTCCTTGACCACGCCGCTCTCGAAGCGTTTGACCTTCGCGACTTCCGCGGCCTGCTTGGCAGGCGACATGTTCTTGTGAACGACACCGAGACCGCCTTCCTGGGCGATGGCAATCGCGAGCCGCGATTCGGTCACCGTATCCATCGCTGCGGAGAGCAGCGGGATGTTGAGCGCGATCGAGCGGGTAAGACGAGTGGCTAGGGAAACGTCGCGGGGAACAACCTGGGAATGCGCGGGAACGAGAAGAACGTCGTCAAAGGTGAGCGCCTTGCGGACGACACGCATCGAAATCTCCTATGCGCAAAAATGGATTATACAGGTCGGCAGCGGCGTCCCCAACCGGCGGTGCCGGCGCCACACGTTTGCGACGCAGGGGCGGCCGTCCGTCATGCTGGCGTTGACGCCCGGGACAGGGGAGGAGTAGGTTGACCCAATGCCTGCACTCCGCCCGCCCTTTTCCATCGCCATGGTTGCGCTCGCGTTCGGCGCGGCTTTCGCTTTGGCGCCCGCCGCGCAAGCAACCCTGTACAAGTGGGTCGACGCGAACGGCCGGGTCGTCTACTCCGACCAGCCGCCGACCGGCAACGTGAAGACCGAGGTCGTCAACGCTCCGGCGGCGCCGTCGAATCCGAACGCCGCCAAGGACCTCGCGAACAAGGAGCTCGAGTACAAGAAGCAGCAAGTCGATCGCGCCGAAGCGCAGCAGAAAGCGCGCGACGATCGCGAACAGCTCGTCCGCAAGAACGAGGCGTGCATGCAGGCGCGCGGAAGAATCACGCAGCTGGGCTACGCAAACGCGCAGATCCTGCGCCCGAACGACAAGGGCGAGATGGCGGTGATGGACGACGCGGCACGCGCCAAGGAAAAGCAGGACCTCGAGCTCTGGCTCCGGCAGAACCGCTGCCCGGCCGGCTAGCGTCGCTTACTTCTTCTCCAGTCCCGCCTGGTTGATCTTTACGTCGGTGCCGGCGCGCAGGCTCGCGAGGTACGCGGTCATGAGCTCGCGCCCGACCTGCTCCGCCATCCGCGATCCTGCGGTGTTGAGCTTGGCGGCATCGGGCAGCGGCGGATCGACGACTTTCTCGACCTTGTAGATCGAGAAGCCCCCGCGCTCGTTGGGCGCACCCGTATACGCCGGCAGCTTCGCCGAGCTCAGCTGAAAGATGCTCTTCAACGCGTCGGGGGAGAACCCAGGCTGTATCGCGTTCCGATTGACGAGAAGTGTCTTCGTGAACGTGACGCCCGCCTCCTTGTCCGACTTCCCGTCCTGGAGCAGCTTCAACTTATCGCGCCCTGCCTGCTGAGCGGCCTCGGACGCCGCCTTGCGAACGAGTTGCTGGCGAATCTGGTCCTGCACATCGGCGAGCGGCCGCAGCGCCGCCGGCTTGTACTCGATCACGCGCGCCGCCATCAGCACATTCGGCGCGATCTCCATCGCGTCGGTATTGCGCTTGCCATGCACCGATTCCGGCGAGAACAACGCCTCGACGAACTTAGCGTTGCCAAGGGCGATCTGCTGGGCCTGCGCGCGCGTGATGAGCGGCGTCGTCTCGACCTTGAGGTCAAGCTGCTTCGCCGCCGGCGCCAGCGAGTCCGCCTGCTCGTACACGAGATTCTGGAACTGTTCCGCGCTCGCCGCGAACTTCTGACTTGCCTTCTGGCGCTTCATGTCCGCGTCGATCTGCGCTCTCACCTCTTCCAGCGGCTGGATGCGCTCGGGGGTAATGCCCGTGACCTTGATGACGTGGTAGCCGAAATCCGATTGCACGGGCCCGACGATGTCGCCCAGTTTCGCGGCGAAAACCGCATCCTCGAACGGCTTCACCATGGAGCCGCGCGCGAACGTTCCGAGATCGCCGCCTTGCTGCGCGGATCCCGGATCCTGCGAGTTCGCCTTGGCGAGATCAGCGAATTTCGCGGGGTTCGCCTTGACCTGCGCGAGCAGCGCCTCGGCCTTCTTCTTCGCCTCCGCCTTCTCGGCGTCCTTGGCGTCGGGCTTGACCGCGATCAGGATATGCGACGCGCGGCGCTGCTCCTTCGTCGAGTATTGGCTGATGTTGCTCTCGTATTGCCGCCGCACGTCCTCGGGATCGACCTTTACCTGTCCGATCAGCGCCTCCTGCGTGAGGATGACGTACTCGATCTTCGCTTCCTCGGGGGACTGAAATGCCATCGGCGTCTGCTCGTAGAACGCCTTGACCTGCGCATCGTCGACCTTGACGTCCTTTGCAAACGGTGCGGGATCGATCGCGGCGACGGCGACGTCGCGCTGCTGCTCGACGAGCGCGAGAAAGCGCTCGACCGACGACTTGGCGTTGATGTTCGCCGCGGCCACGGGCTCCTGCAGCGGCGCGAGCGTCAGGTCCTGACGCACGCGCTGCTCGAATCCGAGCGGCGTCATGTTGCGCGACGCGAGGAGCTGCGTGTATTTCTCCTTCGAGAACTTGCCGTTGTCCTGGAACGGAGGCAGGTCCTGGATGAACTGGGCGAGCTGCGCATCCGATACCCGGAGGTTGTCAGAGCGCGCACGCCGCTCGAGCAGGCGTTCGTTCACGAGCTGATCGAGGAGCGCGTAGCGCACTTCGGGGCTGTCGAACATCGACGGGTCGTAGTTGCGGCCGAGTTGCTCGCGCATCCGGTCCTGCTGCTCCCGCAGCCGGCGATCGTATTCCTCCTGCGTGATGCGATCGCCGCCGATCGTCGCCAGTGACTGCGGCCCGCCGGCACCGCGGAAGTAGTAGTCCACACCGAAGAATGCGAACGGCAGCGCAACCAGGGCGAAGACGACCTGAGCGATGCGCTTGTGCTTGGTGACGAGATCGAACATGGTGGGCGATGAAAAGTCTGAGGCCTCGTGATCAGGGCCGCCAAGCGCCTTCCGCAATCGGCCATTCGAGCCGCTTCAAAAAAAGGGCGAACCGTTGAAGTTCGCCCCTTCTTCGTCTCGCCGTCAGAACGGCGAATCGCGATGCTTGGCGGAGTGGACGGGACTCGAACCCGCGACCCCCGGCGTGACAGGCCGGTATTCTAACCAACTGAACTACCACTCCTGAATCGATTGCGAACCGCGCAGTCAGGCGGTTGGTGGGTGCTGACGGGCTCGAACCGCCGACATTCGCCTTGTAAGGGCGACGCTCTACCAGCTGAGCTAAGCACCCCGATGGCCGCGGAGCGCGCAACGCCCACCGCGACAATCGAAAGTTGACCCAAGCCTGCTAGTTTAGCTCATCCTTCAAGGCCTTGCCAGCACGGAACTTCGGCACCTTCCCACCCTGGATGCGAATCGTCGCGCCGGTGCGCGGGTTGCGTCCGGCGCGCGGGCTGCGCTTGCCGACGTAGAACGATCCGAAGCCCACCAGGGTGACAGCGTCGCCTCTTTTCAGCGTGGTCTTGATGGCGCTCACGGTGGCGTCGAGCGCACGTCCCGCCGCGGCTTTCGAAATGTCGGCGTGGAGCGCGATGGCATCGATCATGTCGGACTTGTTCACGAGGATTCCTTTCGAGACTTAAAGGCAAGGCCGCGAGCGCGGCCGGGAATGGCGAGGCGCGCTTGTCGATCGCGCCTTGACGACTTTATAGCGCTCGCGTTTTCGAAGTGTCAAGCCGCAAATATTTTCGCTGCAAAATCATGCGGCGGGCTGACGCATGTTGCACCGGGTACGCCGCAGCGATTCCGTCGTGCACGCTCCGTGCCGCTCACGAAATGAAAACGGCCGTCGCGCGACGGCCGTTCATGCGCTCGAGCGTTGCGACCCGATGCGCTCTTAATGCTTGATCACGACGGGCTGTTCGTCCGCGGCAGCCGGCCCGGGGACCGGCGTCGTCGCTTTCTCGGCTTCATCGGACAGCGGCGTCGGCTGGCGCTCGAGCGCCTGCTCGAGCACCTGCTCGATCCACCGCACCGGATGAATGTCGAGGCGATTCTTGATCTCGTCGGGAATCTCCGCGAGGTCCTTCACGTTCTCCTCCGGGATCAGCACCGTCTTGATCCCGCCACGACCGGCAGCGAGCAGCTTTTCCTTCAATCCGCCGATCGGCAGTACTTCGCCACGCAGCGTGATCTCGCCGGTCATTGCGACGTCGCAGCGCACGGGGATCCCGGCGAGCACCGAAACGATTGCCGTCGTCACTGCAGCGCCGGCCGACGGTCCGTCCTTCGGCGTCGCCCCTTCGGGCAGGTGAATGTGCAGGTCGGTCTTGGTGTAGAAGTCCATCGGCACGCCGAGCTGCTTCGAACGATGGCGTACTACGGACACCGCGGCCGCGATCGACTCGTTCATCACCTCGCCGAGCTTGCCGGTCGTCGTCGTCTTGCCCTTGCCCGGCAGCGACACGGCTTCGATCGTGAGCAGGTCGCCGCCGACTTCGGTCCACGCGAGCCCCGTGACCTGTCCCACCTGGTTCTTCCGTTCGGCGATGCCGTAGGTAAAGCGCCGCACTCCCAGGTACTTGTCGAGATTCTTGGAGTTGATCTCGACCGGTCCCTTGCCCTTGCGCGCCTTACCTTCGCTCTGCTTCAGGAGCAGCGACTTCACGACTTTGCGGCAGATCTTGGAGACGTCGCGCTCCAGGTTGCGCACGCCCGCCTCGCGCGTGTAGTAACGCACGATGTCGCGCAGCGCGCTTTCGGCGACGTGCAGCTCGTCCGGCTTGATGCCGTTGTTCTTCATCTGCTTCGGCAGCAGATACTGCTTCGCGATCGCGATCTTCTCGTCCTCGGTGTAGCCGGAGAGCCGGATGACTTCCATCCGGTCGAGGAGCGGCGCCGGAATGTTCATCGTGTTGGCGGTCGCGACGAACATGACGTCCGAAAGGTCGTACTCGACCTCGACGTAGTGATCCACGAAGGTGTTGTTTTGCTCGGGGTCCAGCACCTCGAGCAGCGCAGACGACGGATCGCCGCGGAAGTCCATGCCCATCTTGTCGACTTCGTCGAGCAGGAACAGCGGATTGCGCACCGCAACCTTGGTCATGTTCTGCAGGATCTTGCCGGGCATCGATCCGATGTAGGTACGCCGGTGGCCGCGGATCTCGGCCTCGTCGCGTACGCCGCCCAGGCTCATCCGCACGAACTTGCGGCCCGTCGCCCGCGCGACCGATTGCCCGAGCGACGTCTTGCCCACGCCGGGCGGACCGACGAGGCAGAGGATCGGGCCCTTCAGACGATCGACGCGCTGTTGCACGGCCAGGTACTCGACGATACGTTCCTTCACTTTCTCGAGGCCGTAATGATCGGCGTCGAGGACCTTGACCGCGTTCGCGAGGTCCTTGCTGATCTTGCTCTTCTTGCGCCATGGCAAGCCGAGCAGCGTGTCCACGTAGTTGCGCACGACGGTCGCTTCCGCCGACATCGGCGACATCATCCGGAGCTTCTTCAGCTCCGTGAGCGCCTTGCCCTCGGCCTCCTTCGACATCCGGGCGGCCTTGATCTTCTTTTCCATCTCGTCGAGGTCGGCGTTCTCGTCGCCCTCGCCCAGTTCCTTCTGGATCGCCTTGACCTGCTCGTTCAGGTAGTACTCGCGCTGGCTTTTCTCCATCTGCCGCTTCACGCGGCCGCGGATGCGTTTCTCGACCTGCAGGATGTCGACCTCGCCTTCGAGGACACCCAGCAGATGCTCGAGCCGCTTGCCGACCTCGCTCATCTCCAGGATCTGCTGCTTCTGCTCGAGCTTGAGCGGCAGATGCGCCGCGATCGCGTCGGCGAGCCTTCCGCCGTCGTCGATTCCCGACATCGAGGTCAGGATCTCGGGCGGAATCTTCTTGTTGAGCTTGACATACTGGTCGAACTGCGCGAGCAGTGCACGTCGCATCGCTTCGACTTCATGCGCCGGACCGGGGTCGGCCGGAATCGGTTGCGCGTCGGCCGCGAGATATTCGCCGCGCTCCTCGATCCGCACGATGCGCGCGCGTTGCGTGCCTTCGACGAGCACCTTCACGGTGCCGTCGGGGAGCTTCAGCATCTGCAGTACGGTCGCGACGCTGCCGATGTCGTAGAGATCCTCCGCGCCCGGATCGTCCTTCGACGCCTGGCGCTGCGCGACAAGCAGGATGTGCTTGCCCGCATCCATCGCGACATCGAGCGCCTTGATCGACTTCGGGCGTCCGACGAACAACGGAATCACCATGTGCGGAAACACCACGACGTCGCGCAGCGGCAGCAGCGGCAGCGAGGTGACGTCACGGCTTTGGGAAGGGTCGTTGGGCATGCTGTCTTTCGTAGACGGAGGACTCGGTTGCGAACATGGGGCCGGCCGCTGACGCTGTCAAGCAAATACGGCGAAAAGCATGTTCGAACAATGACTTATTGCCAATTTTACCACATGCTGTTATTACGCCGGCGCGGCGATCGTCTTCCTAAAACGCGTGAAGACTCGACTGCGCCGACGCAATAACTGCGCCCGTCGGAGGTTCGCCTTCGACGACCCTCAACGATCGCCTGCCCGGAAGGCACGACTGGCGTGGGATTGGGCAGATTTCTGTGTTTTGTTCTGCGAGGCGCAACGCAGAGAACTCCGACCCGGGAACTGACAGAAACGCGCCGGTGCTGCCGCTAGGAAATTTTTGCGCGCGCTTGCGGCCGCGGGCGCAGAAGTACGTCAAACCTGGGCGCGAGCGTTAAGCGTCGTCGAAGGCGACGCTTCAGCGCGAGCAGTTATTCCGTCGGCGCGAGCCGCCGCCCAATCGTTCCATGCTTTGCGCCGCGCTGACGGAATAACCAGGCGTCGGCGCCCACGGACGGCGGATAGAACGTCGCTAGTTGTGCGCCGACGCCACCTTCTGCGCGTCAGTAAACATCAGCAGCGGCTTCCCGTCATTGGTGATCGTCGACTCGTCGACGACCACACGCGAGAGATTCGCAAGCGACGGCAGGTCGTACATCACGTCGAGCAGCACCTGCTCGAGGATTGAGCGCAGTCCGCGGGCGCCGGTCTTGCGGGCGAGTGCCTTGCGCGCAATCGCGCGCAACGCGGGCTCGCGCACCTCGAGCTCCACCGACTCCATGCGGAACATCTTGTGGTATTGCTTGATGAGCGCGTTCTTGGGCTCGACCAGGATCTCGATCAGCGCCGCTTCGTCGAGCTCGTCGAGCGTCGCGACGACCGGCAGGCGGCCGACGAATTCCGGGATCAACCCGAACTTGATCAGGTCCTCGGGCTCCGTTTCGCGGAGGAGCAGCGTGATGTTCTTGCGGTCGTCGGGACTCGCGACCTCGGCGCCGAACCCGATGCCGGTCTTCGCCGTACGCTGGCGAATGATCTTCTCCAGGCCGTCGAACGCCCCGCCGCAGATGAACAGGATGTTCGTGGTGTCGACCTGCACGAATTCCTGGTTCGGATGCTTGCGTCCGCCCTGCGGCGGGACGCTGGCGATCGTGCCTTCGATCAACTTCAGCAGCGCCTGCTGCACGCCTTCGCCCGAGACGTCACGCGTAATCGACGGGTTGTCGCTCTTGCGCGAGATCTTGTCGATCTCGTCGATGTAGACGATGCCGCGCTGCGCCTTCTCGATGTCGTAGTCGCACTTCTGCAGGAGCTTCTGAATGATGTTCTCGACATCCTCGCCGACGTAGCCGGCTTCGGTCAGCGTCGTCGCGTCCGCGATCACGAACGGTACGTCCAGAAGCCGCGCCAGCGTCTGGGCGAGCAGCGTCTTGCCAGAGCCGGTCGGGCCGATCAGCAGGATGTTCGACTTCGCGAGCTCGACGTCGTCTTCCTTGGCGCCGGATTCCAGCCGCTTGTAGTGGTTGTAGACCGCAACGGACAGGATCTTCTTCGCGATCTCCTGGCCGATCACGTACTGATCCAAGCTCTGGCGGATCTCGTGCGGGGTCGGGAGTTTGTTTCGGTCGGCACGCGAGGCCTCCGCCCCCGTGCCCTCCTCGCGGATGATGTCGTTGCAAAGCTCGATGCACTCGTCGCAGATGAAGACGGACGGGCCGGCGATCAGCTTGCGCACCTCGTGCTGACTCTTGCCGCAAAAGGAGCAATACAGAAGCTTATCGCCTGAAGACTTGTCGGCCATTCAATTACCTGCGTCGAACATTTGCCGCTTCACTTTACGCGCGTCAGTCCCGCTTCTGCAAGACCTTGTCGACTATTCCGTACTCGCGCGCCTGCTCGGCAGTGAGAAAATTGTCACGATCGGTGTCGCGGGCGATCTGTTCGATCGGCTTGCCGGTATGCCGTGCCAGCAGTTGGTTGAGCCGTTCACGCAGGCTCAAGGCATAACGGGCATGGATCTCGATGTCGGAGGTCTGCCCCTGGAAGCCGCCCGAGGGCTGGTGGATCATCACGTCGGAGTTGGGGAGCGCGAGCCGCTTTCCTTTCGTCCCGGCGGCGAGCAGGAACGCGCCCATCGATGCCGCCATGCCGACGCACATCGTCGACACATCCGGTTTGATGAACTGCATCGTGTCGTAGATCGCGAATCCCGCCGCGACCGACCCGCCCGGCGAATTGATGTAGAAGTGAATGTCCTTGTCGGGATTCTCCGACTCGAGGAACAGGAGCTGCGCGACGATCAGATTGGCAGTCGCCTCGTTCACCGGTCCGACCAGAAACACGATGCGCTCTTTGAGCAGGCGCGAGTAGATGTCGTAGGCGCGCTCGCCGCGCCCGCTCTGCTCGATCACCATCGGGATGAGGCCTAGGCCCCGCGGTTCTTCCATTGCTATCTCGCTTGTTTCGATTGTGGCGTACAGTTGCGGCCTCGCGTGGACGCCGCAAGCTTCAACATGGGACTCGCAAGCCCCCCGGTCAAGCGGGAGCTTCCTGTGCGGTCGAACGCGCATCGCCGGCGGCCGCGAAAGCGAGCCCGCTTCCGATGCTACGCCATTGCGCCGAGCCCGGCGCGGCCGAAGTAAATCAACCCACGGCCTGCGGGTCGGGGCTCGCCGGCACAGGACCGCCCTGCGGCTCGGCCGGCTGCATGAGAGCCTCGAACGATGTCGGGTTGTCTTCGACCTTGGCACGCCCGAGCACCCAGTCGACGACGTTGGCCTCGACGACCAGTGCCTCGAACTCTTGCAGCCGCTCCGGCTTTTCGTAGTGCCACCGGATGACCGCTTCCGGCTGCTCGTAGGTCTGCGCTACATCCTGGACGCGCGCGCGCACCTGCTCCGGCTTGGCTTGCAGGCCTTCCCGGCGCACCAGCTCGCCGATGATCAGACCCAGGGCGACCCGCTCCTCGGCCTGCCCGCGAAACGGCTCCGAGGACAGCTTTTGCAGATCCTCCGCCTTCACCCCCTGGTCGCGCAGATTGGTCGTCATCCGATTCATGAGCGTCCGCGCTTCCGCATCGATCAACGTGTTGGGGACGGCGAGCTGCGATGTCGTCCTGAGCGCCGCAAGCGCCTGCTCCTTCAGCACCGACTCGATCTTGCGCTTGAGCTCGAGCTTCAAGTTCGTCGCGACTTCCGCGCGCAAGTCCTCGACCTTGCCGCTGCCGACGCCGAACGCGGTCGCAAACGCGGAATCGAGCGCGGGAATCCTCGGCTCGGAGACCTGTTTTACCGTGAGTGCGAACTGCGCGAGCTTTCCAGCCACTTCCTTGCCGTGATAATCCGCGGGGAAGGTAAGTGAGAACGTCTTGTGATCGCCCGCCTGCATCCCACGAATCGCGACCTCGAACTCGGGCAGCATGCGTCCTTCCCCGAGCATGATCGGGAAATCCTTCGCCTGGCCGCCCGGGAATTCCACGCCGTCGATCGCACCCGTAAAGTCGACGAGCACGCGATCGCCGTCGGCCGCAGGCCGCTCGACCGGCGCGAACGTCGTACGCTGACGACGCAGCACTTCGAGCGTGCGATCGACGTCGTGCGGCTCGACCGTCGTCTGCGGGCGCGAGATGATCGCGCGCGACACGTCACCGATCTTGACCTCGGGGTAGACCTCGAAAACCGCCGAGAACTCGAGCGCGTCGGCGTTGCCCGTCTCGTTCGGCTTGCCTTCGATGCGCGGCATGCCGGCGATCCGCAGGTTCTGCTCGCGGATTGCTTCGTTCAATCCAGCCTGCACCTTGTCGGAGATCACGTCCGAGCGGACCTGCGGCCCGTATTGCTGGGCGACCATCTTGAGCGGGACCTTGCCCGGACGAAAGCCCGCGATCCGCACCGTACGCGCGAGATTCGAGAGGCGCTTCTGCACTTCCTGCTCGATGTCCGCAACCGGGACGGCGAGGTGCAGGCGCCGTTCGAGCTGGCCCAAGGTTTCCAACGTCGTTTGCATGCTGCCGGAGTCCTTACCGGAAGGTTCGGTTCGTTCGATTGGTGCGAAAGGGGGGACTCGAACCCCCATGGGTCGCCCCGCCAGCTCCTAAGGCTGGTGCGTCTACCAATTCCGCCACTTTCGCAGCATGTTGGCTCGCCGGCGGGAGCGCTGTCGTTTTGATGCCGGCCGCGAAGCTTTCGCCGAACAGTGAAGTATAGTCGAAGCGGAGCATCATCGCCACCTGCGGCTTCTGCTCGCGGCGCACGATGCGCACTCTTTCCTGACCAAAATCGCAACGTGTCGGTCGAGCATTACGAGAATTTTCCGGTGGCATCCTGGCTCGTACCCGCGCGCGTGCGGCCCGCCATCGTTGCGATCTACGCCTTCGCGCGCGGCGCCGACGATCTCGCAGACGAAGGGGATGTCCCCACGGCCGTCCGGCTCGCGGCACTGGATCGCTATGTCGCGATGCTCGACGCCATCGAACGCGGTGAAACGCCAGGCGAGAAGCCGTTCGACGCGCTTGCGCGCGCGATCCGCACGCACGCACTGCCGATCGAGCCCTTTCGCGATCTCCTCTCCGCGTTTCGCCAGGACGTGACCACGCCTCGTTATGCGGCGTTTGCCGACGTGCTCGACTACTGCCGGCGCTCGGCGAATCCGGTCGGGCGGCTGCTGCTCGCGCTCTACGGCGTCAGCGGCACAGTGGAACGATCGGCATCCGACGCCATCTGCACCGGACTCCAGTTGACCAACTTCTGGCAGGATGTCGCTCTCGATTGGAAGAAGGGGCGCGTGTATCTCCCCGGCGAAGACCTGTCCCGTTTCGAGGTCACCGAGGCGCAGATCGCTGAAGGCCGCTGCAACGATTGCTGGCGCGCGATGATGGCGTTTCAAACGGCGCGCGCACGCGGACTGCTGGAGAGCGGACGTCCGCTCACGCGACGCATGCCGTGGCGCGCCGGGCTCGAGCTCTCCGCGGTGATCGCGGGCGGCCTGCGCATCCTTTCGCGCATCGATGCGATCGGCGGGGACGTCTTCCGTCAGCGACCTACGCTTGCCCGTCGCGACTGGCTCGTCGTCGCGTTGCGCGCGCTCGTCCCGGCACGGCCGACTGCCCCCGACGCCGCATGACGCCCGACGAATACTGCGCGAACCGCGCGGCGCAGAGCGGGTCGAGCTTCTACTACAGCTTTCGCCTGCTGCCGCCGGAGCGACGACGCGCGATCACCGCGCTCTATGCGTTCTGCCGCGAGGTCGACGACGTGGTCGACGAAGTCTCCGATCCAGGCGTCGCGCGGATGAAGCTCGCCTGGTGGCGCCGGGAAGTCGCGACGATTTACGACGGCACGCCGCAGCATCCCGTCGCGCAGGCGCTCGTCCCCGTGGTGCGAACCTATGCGCTGCCGCAGGCGCATCTGCAGACCGTGATCGACGGGATGGAGATGGATCTCACCCAGACGCGGTATCTCGACTTCGCCGCGCTGGAGTCGTACTGCCACAAGGTTGCCGGCGTCGTCGGCCTCATGTCGGCGGAAATCTTCGGCTACGAGGATCCCTCGACGCGAGGATACGCGCGTGACCTCGGCATCGCCTTCCAGCTCACCAACATCGTCCGCGACGTCGGCGAGGACGCACGCCGCGGCCGCATCTATCTGCCGCAGGACGATCTCGCGCGCTTCGACGTCGCGGCCTCGGCGATCCTGCACAGCGAGACCTCGCCCGGCTTTCCCGCGCTGATGGCGTTCGAGGTGGAGCGGGCGCGAAGCTGGCATGCGAAGGCGCTGGCGCAACTCGCCGCGCGGGACCGTCACTCGCAGCGTGCCGGCATCGCGATGGCCGCGATCTACCGGACGCTGCTTGACGAGATCGAGCGCGACGGCTTTCACGTCCTCGACCAGCGCGTCGCCCTCACACCGATCCGAAAACTGTGGATCGCGTGGCGCAGCACGCGCGGTGCGTGATCGCGGTCCGAGCCAACGCGCGGACTTCACGCCTCGCCCATGATGGAAGAACCGATTCCCGTCGTCGGCGGCGGATGGGCGGGATGCGCTGCAGCGCTTACGCTCGCGCAGAACGGCTGTCGCGTCGCGCTGTACGAAGCGGCGCCGATACTCGGCGGCCGGGCGCGCGGCGTCTCTCGCGACGGACTTCCGCTCGACAACGGACAGCACTTGCTGCTCGGCGCATACACCGAAACGCTTCCCCTGCTCGCGCTGGCGCACGCATCGAGCGCGCCACCGATCTCGCGTTCCAGATTGCAGATTGCGCCACTGTCAGCGACGCAGACGAACGCCGTCCACCTCGTCGCGCGCGATTTCCCGCCGCCGTTCGGCCTCCTCTGCGGCCTGCTCGCCGCGCGCGGCATCACGTTCTCCGAACGGATCGCGACGATCGGCGGTCTCGTGCGCTGGAAGCGCCGCGATTGGCGCTGCGCGCCCGAGGTAACGGTTGCGCAACTTCTTTCGGAGCTGCCCGCGCGCGTCGGGCAAACGCTGTGGGAGCCGCTATGTCTTGCCGCGCTTAACACACCGACAACGCGGGCGTCGGGGCAGGTGTTCCTGAACGTGATGCGGGCAGCGTTCGATACTTCGCCGGACGGCGCCGACGTGGTGTTGCCTCGCGAGAATCTGTCCGCGCTGTTTCCGGATGCGGCGGCGCGCCGGCTCGTTGCCCGCGGACATGCCGTTCACTTGCGGACAAAAGCGACGGTTCAGTCGGCAGGCACCCAGGGCGTCACGCTCCGCGTCGGCGACGCGACCGTCGCTGCGCCGGCGGCGATCGTGGCCGTCGGACCACACCAACTCATCCACGCCCTCGACGGGTCGCTGCACGCCGGAACGCCCGAGATCGTCCACGCGCTCGATTCCGTCACGCGCCTTGAGTATGAATCGATTACGACCGTGTATCTGGGCTACACCGGCGCAGTCGCGATCGGCGCGGGACTGGTGCGTCTCGACGATGCGCCGGGTCAGTGGGTCTTTGACCGCGGCGACATTCTCGCGCACGCGTCGCCGGGCGCAGTGTCGATTTCGACGTTGCTGGCCGTCGTCATCAGCGCCAATGGTCCGCACGATCATCGCCCGCGCGACGATCTCGCGCATGATTGCGACACGCAGCTCAGGCGGTTGAGGCCCGGCTTGCCCCCTAGCGTGTGGTCGCACGTGATTGCCGAGCGCCGCGCGACTTACGCTTGCACGCCGCAGGCGGTGCGTCCTGCGAGCGGCGCCATCGCACCGAATCTCTATCTCGCCGGCGACTTTACCGACAGCGAATTTCCCGCGACGCTCGAGGCGGCAGTGCGCAGCGGGCGCCGCGCGGCGCACGCCCTCGTCGCGGACCGGCGCTAGCGATCCTCAGCCGCTTCAAACGCCCCAGCGCCAGAAGCGATCGCGCTCGTCCAAGAGGTAGCGCGCGAGCACCATGCGGTGCACCTCGGATGCGCCGTCGACCAGACGCGCCTGACGTGCGTAACGATAGATCCATTCCACGACAGTGTCTTTCGAATAGCCGCGCGCGCCGCAGAGCTGCAACGCCGTGTCCGCAGCCTGCTGCAGCACATCCGCCACGACGATCTTCGCCATCGAGATCTCCTTGCGCGCGAAATCGCCTTGATCCAGCTTCCACGCGGCGCGCATCGTGAGCAGGCGTCCGACGTCGATCTGCAAGGCTGCCGCGCCGAGTTGCGTCTGCACGCTTTCGCGCTCGGCAAGCTTGCGGCCCTGGGCTTCGCGCACGCTTGCGTAGTCGAGCGCGATGCCGAGCGCCCGCTTCGCGAGCCCGAGCCAGCGCATGCAGTGCGTGAGGCGCGCCGTGCCGAGCCGAATCTGAGTCACCTTGAGACCGTCGCCGACATTCATCAGTCGCTCGCTGTCCGGGATCTCGAGGCCGTCGAACTCGAGCTCGCAATGGCCGCCATGCTCTTCCGGTCCCATGATCGGAATGCGACGCAGGATCTTCCATCCGGGCTGGTCGCGATCGAACAGGAAGGCCGTGAGGCCGCGTCGCGGGTCGTCGGAGGTCTTCGCGATCAGGATGAAATGCTGCGCGACGCCCGCGCCGGTGATAAACCATTTCCGGCCATGCACGACCCAGCGGTCGCCGCGACGCTCCGCGCGCGTCAGCATCATCGACGGGTCCGACCCGCTGCCGGGATGCGGCTCGGTCATCGCGAACGCGGAACGCACGCGGCCGTCGACGATCGGCTTCAGCCAGCGCTCGCGCTGCGCGTCGGTCCCGACCTTCGCGAGCAGGATCATGTTGCCGTCGTCGGGCGCAGCGCTGTTGAACACGACCGGCCCGAAGATCGAGGCGTTCATCGCTTCGTAGCACGCCGCCATGCCGACGACCGACATGCCCTGCCCGCCCCATGCGCGCGGAACCTGGAGCGCCCACAAACCTTCGCGTTTGGCTTCGGCGCGCAGCGTCTCGAGGAGCGTCGGCGCGATGTTCTCGTGCTCGTCGTAACTTGCGGCGTCGCCCTCGAGCGGGATCAGCCGGTCGCGCACGAAACGCTCGATTGCGTCGCGAACGCGCTCGACGTCCGGCGGCAGATTGAAGTCCATGGTCTTGGCTCTCCCTGGATTCGGCACGTTCGCGACCGCGCGATGCGCCCGGGCTACTTCGGCCGGTCGGTCCCGAGCGCACGCGCCTGCTCGCGCAGCACGAACTTCTGTATCTTCCCGGTCGAGGTCTTCGGCAACGGTCCGAACACGATGGTGCGCGGCGCCTTGAAATGCGCGAGATGCTCGCGACACCACGCGATGATCGCCTGCTCGTCCACCGCTCCGGCGCCAGGCTTCAGCGTCACAAACGCGCACGGCGTTTCGCCCCATTTCGCATCGGGGCGCGCAACCACTGCCGCCTCCATCACGTTGGGGTGACGATACAGGCACTCCTCGACTTCGAGCGAGCTCACGTTCTCGCCGCCCGTGATGATGATGTCCTTCGAGCGATCCTTGATCTCGATGTAGTGGTCCGGGTGCCAGACACCGAGATCGCCGGTCCGATACCAGCCGCCTGCGAAGGACGCACCGGTGGCGGCGGCATTCTTGAGATAGCCCTTCATCACGGTGTTGCCGCGGAGCATCACCTCGCCCATCGTCGTCCCGTCGCGCGGCACGGGCTCACCCGATTGCGGATCGCCAATCTGGAACTCGGCGAGGGTCGGCATCGGGACGCCTTGTCGCGCCATCTTGAGCGCGCGCTCTGCGAGTCTCAGCGACGACCATGCATCCTGCGGCGCGCACAGCGTCGCGGGCCCGTACGATTCGGTGAGGCCGTAGAGATGCGTGACGCGGAAGCCCATCGCTTCCATCGCCTCGATGACCGCGGAAGGCGGGGCGGCACCACCGGTGGCGACCTCGACGCGATGGTCGAACCGAAGCTTCACGTCCGCTGGCGCGTGCACGAGCATGTTGAGCACGATCGGGGCGCCGCTAAGATGCGTCACGCGGCAATCGCGGATCGCGGGAAAGATGAGCGCCGGATCGACCCGCCGCAGGCACACATGCGTGCCGCCGGCCGCGGTCACCGCCCACGTATGGGTCCAGCCGCAACAATGAAACATCGGCAGCGTCCACAGATAGACGGACGACGGCGTGAGGCCGAAGGCCAGCGCATTGCCGAGGGCGTTCAGGTACGCGCCGCGATGGTGATAGACAACGCCCTTCGGGTCGCCTGTCGTGCCCGACGTGTAGAGGAGCGCGAGCGAGTCCCATTCGTTGACCGGGCCCGGCCACGCGAATTCGGGATCGCCTTCCTCGAGCAGCGCTTCGTACGTCGTCGCGCCAAGCCGCCGCGCGGGATCGTCGTGCGCCGGTCCCTCCGGGTCCGCGATGACGATCGCCTCGATCGCGTGCCCCAGCTGGTCGAGCGCGCCGCGCATCGTGGGCGCGAATTCGGCGTCAGTCAGAAGCAGCTTCGCTTCACCGTGGGCGAGGCAGAAAGCGACCGTCGCGGCGTCGAGCCGATAGTTGAGCGGATTCAGGATCGCGCCCAGTGCCGGAACCGCGTAATGGGCTTCGAGGAGCGCCGGTACATTCGGTGCCATGATGGCCACCGTGTCGCCGCGCCGGATCCCACGCTTCGCGAGCGCGGAGGCAAAGCGCCGTGCGCGTGCCTCGAAGTCACGATACGTATAGGCGAGCCGCCCGTGCCGGACTGCGACTTTGTCCGGCCAGATCAGCGCGCTGCGCTCGAGAAATCCCACCGGCGACAGAGGAACGAAGTTCGCGGCGTTCGGATCGAGGTCGCGCACGAATGCGTGATCCGCCGGCAACGCAGAGACATTCGTAGACTTCATGGCCGTGGGACGTCTAGGGTCGCGTCGGCGCGGTACCGGAGCCGTCACCCAGCGCCCGCTGCATCAGCACGATGTCGAGCCAGCGCTCGAACTTGCGTCCGACATCGCGCAGGCGCCCGGCCTCGACGAATCCCTGGCGCGCGTGGAGGGCAATCGAGGCTGTGTTGGAGGAATCGCCGATGACCGCGATCATCTGACGATCGCCGCGCTCGGCGCAGCGCTCGATCAGCGACCGCAAGAGTCGCGAGCCGATCCCGCGCCCCTGGGCGTCGGGGGCGAGGTAGACCGAGTCCTCGACACTGTAGCGGTACGCGCGCCGGGGGCGATACGGCCCGGCGTAGGCGTAGCCGACGACACGTTCGCCCTCGGTCGCAGCGATCCACGGGAATTGCTCGGCCACGAGTTTGCTCCAGCGCGTGCGCATTTCGTCTTCCGACGGCGGCTCGAGTTCGAACGATGCGCCGCCGAAGCGCACGTGATGCGCATAGATGTCGGTGATCGCCGCGATGTCCATAGCGGTTACATCACGCACGTCGACGGTCGTCATGGTCACGTCGGCCGCCGCGCGTCGCGCGCCTTTTGGCTCAGCAGCCGGCGCTGCTCGCGCTGCCATTCGCGTTCCTTGATCGTGGCGCGCTTGTCGTGCTGCTTCTTCCCCTTCGCGAGGCCGATCTCGATCTTGATTCGCCCGGACTTGAAGTGCAGGTCGAGCGGCGCGAGCGTGTATCCTGCACGCTCGACCTTGCCGATCAGCCGGTTGATCTCGACCCGATGCATCAGCAGCCGGCGCGTGCGCGTCGGGTCGGTGCGAACGTGGGTCGAAGCAGTGGTCAGCGGCGAGATGTGTGCGCCGAGCAGCATCAGCTCGCCGCCTTTGACAATGACGTAGGCTTCTTTCAAGTGGGCGCGACCGGCGCGAATGGCCTTCACCTCCCAGCCCTCGAGCGCAAGGCCGGCCTCGAAGCGTTCCTCGATAAAATAATCGTGATACGCCTTCCGATTCTCGACGATGCTCATCGCGTACCTCGGGCGCCCCGCCCGCCGCTTGGATTTTATTCTACGCGTCGAGCGATGCAGCGCGTGAGGAAATCCGTGCTCGTTCCGTACGCGGCTGCGCGGATGTTCGAGCTCGTCGATCGCGTCGAGGATTACCCGCGATTCCTCCCCTGGTGCGCCGGAGCCGCGACGCTGGAGACGCATCCCGGCGGCAAGACCGCGCGGATCGACATCGATTATCACGGCGTGCGTGCGCATTTCACGACGGACAACGTGAACACTCCGAACTCGCTGATCGTGATCCGGCTGAAGCACGGTCCTTTTCGCAAGCTGCACGGCGAATGGCGCTTCCTCGCCCTCGACCAAGCCGCCTGCAAGATCGAATTTGAGCTCACCTACGAGTTCGCGACGTCCCTCCTCGAGAAAGTCGTCGGTCCGGTCTTCCATCACATCGCGAACACCTTCATCGAGGCGTTCGTGAAGCGCGCGGAAACGATCTACGGAAGCGGCGCGTGAACGCAAAGACGCTCCGGGTGACGGTGACCTACGCAGCGCCAGGTGTCGAGAAACTCGTCGACGTGACGCTTGCCATACCGGCGTGTGTGGACGACGCCATCGAGCGGTCGGGGATCGTGCAATCTTGCGGACTCGATCGTGCGACGCTCGTGCCCGCGATTTTTGGTCAGCCGGCCGATCCGTCGACGCCGCTCGCCGACGGTGACCGCATCGAGCTGACGCGCCCGCTCACGGTCGATCCGAAGCGTGCGCGGGTGCTGCGAGCACGCTCGCCGTCGACGAAGCCAAAGTCGAGGCACTCACGACGGTTTTGAAGCCGATCGGATGAACGGCGTGTTGACACGCCTTCGAAATCGGAGACAATCGCGGCTCCATGCGACCCGCACGTTTCACCGTTTGCGCTTTGCTCTTGTTCTCGGGAGCGACTGTCTCACCGGCATTACACGCGGCTGAGAGCAAGCGCCCGTCGTGGATTGCGCCGGCACAGGCGGCGGCTTCGCAAGTAGCGGCGAGCGCATGGAGCAGTGCGGAGGACCTGGGCACGTTCGCGCTCGGTTTGGTAGGCGTTCGCTATCGATACGGCGGCGTGGATCCTGACCAGGGACTCGACTGCAGCGGCCTGATCCAGTACGTCTTCGAGCAGGTTACCGGCGTTACGCTGCCGCGTACTTCGCGCGAGCTCGCGAAGATCGGCGATCGCATTGCTCTCGGCGACCTCGCGCCGGGCGATCTCGTCTTCTTCAACACGCGGCGCTTCGCGTTCTCGCACGTCGGCTTATATCTCGGCGACAACCGCTTCATCCATGCGCCGTCGCGCGGGCGTGACGTCGTGGTCGCGTCGCTTGCCGACAACTACTGGAAGAAGCGTTTCGACGGCGCCCGCCGGCTGGTCGGCGTGCTTCCGGCCCTGTTGCCTCCGCTCGCCGCGCCGGCCTTGGCGGCGACGCTGGGCCAGGAACTCGCCGCGCCTGCCACGGCGAGCGAGCTCCCCGCCATTTCGACGCCGGCTGCGCCCGAGACCTCCGCCGAAACGCAACCGTAAGACGACGCCGCTATTCGCGTGCGCCCGCCTGCTTGAGCTTCGCCGCGAGCGCCGTCTCGTTCCCCTGCGTAGCAAGGATGAGCGCCGTGATGCCACGATCGGTCTTCGCATTGACGTCCGCGCCGCGGGCGATCAAGAGCTCGGCGGTCGATGGCTTGTGCTCGCGGATCGCCATGATCAGCGCAGTGCTGCCGTTCGGTGCCTTGGCGTTGATATTGGCCCCCTGCTTCAGCAGGTAGTCGACCACGTTGTCGTAGCCGCCGGTGGCTGCATAGATCAGCGGCGTCCAACCGCTGGGGTCGATGTTCGCTCCGCGATCGCGAAGGCGTCGCACGACCTCGAGCTTGCCGTTCAATGCGGCGACCATGATCGGCGTATCGCCGAAGCGATTCTTCGCATCGACGTTTGCCTTCGCCGCAAGGAGGACGTCGACCGTCGTGATCGACCCGTTCCGGGCGGCGGTCAGCAGCAGCGAGTCGCCGTTCGGATACGCGAGATTGGGATCGACGCCGCCGGCGATGAGCTTCTTGACTTCATTCGCGCGATCGTTGTTGACGGCCGCATACATGTCCTCGTTGGCCTGCTGTGCACGCAGCGGGAACGATTGCAGGACCGCGATCAGCAGGAGGGCGGAGACGGCGTGGCGAAGCACTGGTTCATTGCGCATGGGGTTGAATTCCGAACAGTCGAAAGAAGTTTTCGGACGTTGCGTGGCCGATGGCCTCCGCGGGCATGTCGCGCAGGCGGCCGATCTCCTCCGCGACGTGACGCACCCAGGCGGGCTGGTTGCGCTTTCCCCGGTGCGGGACCGGGGCAAGATACGGGCTGTCGGTTTCGATCAGCATCTGCGACAGGGGAACGCGGCGCGCGACGTCCTTGAGCTGCGTTGCGTTCTTGAAAGTGACGATGCCAGCGAACGAAATGTGGAACCCGAGGTCGAGCGCCTCCTGCGCGACGTCCCACGTCTCCGTAAAACAGTGCATGACGCCGCCGACGTCCCCCGCCCGCTCCTCGCGCATGATGGCGACCGTATCGGAGGCGGCGCTGCGAGTATGAATGACGAGCGGCTTGTTGCACGTGCGTGCCGCACGAATATGCGTGCGAAACCGTTCGCGCTGCCATTCGAGATCGCCGCTCAGGCGATAGTAGTCGAGCCCGGTTTCGCCAATCGCGACCACCTTGGGCTCCGCCGCTCTCGCCACAAGGAGGTCGACGGTCGGTTCCTCGAGATCCGCGTAATCCGGATGCACTCCCACCGTTGCATAGAGGTTCTCGTGCGCGAGCGCAAGCTCGTGGACCCCCGGCCATGCTGACATCTCCACCGCGATGCAAAGCGCGTGCGTGACCTCGTTTGCATGCATCGCCTCGAGCAGCACAGGCAACTCGGCACGAAGCTCCGGGAAGTCGAGGTGGCAGTGACTGTCGGTGTACATGTCAACGAGTTTCCAGGGATCGCTAGCTGACGGCCGCGGAAAAATCACAGAGCGGACGCGCCTCAGAACCTCAGTGAAAAGAAGATCGCCGGGATGAACCGGTCGATTTTCTATAGTAAGTACAAGACGAGCACGAACCGACGCGACCCCAGAGGCGTATTCTATTCAATGCGCCCAGTCACTGGGTTGGACGCTCGATCCTTCAGTTCTTGCCGAAGAAGAATGCCGATCTCAGCCCGGCATTTTTCATCCGTCCAGGATTCTCGAGTGCCCGCGCTGCGTTGTGATTTTGTCTGCGGCGATCCGCTCGCGGTCGCCGGAAACTCGTTTTCCCCACACTAGAAAAATGCCGGGCTTGGCCCGGCATTTTTCATCCATTCGAGATTCTCGAGTGTCGTTCTGCTTTGTGATTTTTCGGCAGGGTGCGCGGCTGTCGGCTCCCGCGCCCTACATCGTATGCGTCGGTCGCGTCGATGCGAGGTTCTCGCCGAGGATTCGTTCTATCGTCGCCTTGGCCGCGGAGCCGGTCTCATCCTGCGTGAACTGAACGCCGATCCCCTGCGTGCGATTGCCCTGGACGCCGTCCGGCGTAATCCAGACCACCTTGCCCTGCACTGCGATGCGGTTCGGATCATCCATCAGCGAGAGCAGCATGAAGACTTCCTCGCCAAGCGTGTACGGCCGCGAGGTCGGAATGAAAATACCGCCGCCCCGCAGGAACGGCATGTACGCCGCATAGAGCGCGGCCTTTTCCCGGATGTTGAGCGACAGCACGCCGGGTCGCGCAACACCTGCACCGCTTTGCGATTTGTCGGCCATGATCGCGTTCAGGCAAAGAGCGTCTGATAGTCGATCAGCAACGCCTCGGCGACGAGGCGCGGCTGCAGCGGGTGTGCGAGCTTGGCTCGCTGTTCGATGACGGCGCGATGATAGCGGAACAGCGGGCGCAGGGCCACCGCTTTGCCGAGCTTCGCAAGCGTCGGGGTCTGGTCGGGATTGTGGCGTGGCTGCGATCCGGCGGCGACCCGTGCGAGGTCCGTGCACCACGCCGAGATCCACTCGATCACGTCGGCGAGACGCGCCTTGCGGTCCTCGCGCGGCGCCTGGTCGATGCGCGCGGCCAGCGCCGACGCCGACATCGTGCGCGGCGACGCGAGGGCCGAGAGCCAGACGCTGCGTTCGGCCTGAAGCGAGGTCGATGCGAGCATCAACGCGGCGAGCGGTGCGCCCCCGGCCTGGGCGAAAACCGATGCGGTATCGCGGACGCCCTGCGCCGCGAGCCACGCCTGCGCGGTCTCCACATCGGGTAGCGGCGCGTTCCACCGTAAACAACGCGATGCGATCGTCGGCAGCAGGCGTCCCGGCTGATCAGATACCAGAATCAAGTGCGTCGCGAGTGGCGGCTCTTCCAGCGTCTTCAGGAGCGCGTCCGCCGCCGCCGGAAACATCCGCTCGGCGGGCGAGATCACCGCCACCTTGGCGCCGCGACGATGGCTCGTGAGCTGCGTCCAGGCGATCAGCGACCGGATCGCATCGATGCCGATCCATTCCGTTGGCGTCGCGTTCCCCTCGTCGTCGATCTCGACCGGCTCGACGACGCGCAGGTCGGGATGCTGACCCGCTTCGGCGTAGCGACAGCTTGCACAGGTTCCGCACGCCGAGCCGTCCGCTTTCGGCGTTTCGCACAAGAGAGTACGCGCGAGCACACCCGCCAGTACGCGCTTGCCGATCCCCGCGACGCCGGTCAACAGGATGGCGTGCGGCCAACGCTCCTTCTGCCCGAGCCAGCGACTCAACGCCGTGCGTTGCCATGGCAGCGGCTCGGCCGAAACGCGCAGCCGCCCGTCTTCGCGGAGGATGTTGTAGCTGGTCACAAGGCCTCGACAATTTTCCGCAAGTCGGTATGGATTGCGTCGCGCGGACGTGTCGCGTCGATCACCCTGAAGCGCCGCGGCTCGGCCTTCGCGCGCTCGAGGTAGACGGCACGAACGCGCTCGAAGAAGGCGTGGGCCTCCTGTTCGAACTTGTCGAGCTCGCGTCCATCGGCGCGCGCCCGCGCGAGGCGCTCGCGCGACACGCTGGTCGGGACGTCGAAGAGCAGCGTCAGGTCGGGGTTGCAGTCGCCGTGAACACGCTGCTCCAGCGCGTGGATGAAGTCGCGTGGGACGCCGTGGCCGCCGCCCTGGTACGCGTAGGTCGCGTCGGTGAAGCGGTCGCACACGACCCATTCGCCGCGCTCGAGTGCCGGGGCGATGACCTGCAGCACGTGCTCGCGTCGCGCGGCAAACATGAGCAGCGTCTCGGTTTCGTGCGCCATCGACTGACGCAGCAGCAATTCGCGCAGCGTCTCGCCGAGCGGCGTCCCACCGGGCTCGCGCGTCGCGAGGATCCGTCGGCCCGAGGCCGCCAGCGCGTCAACCAGGAACGGCACGTGCGTGCTCTTGCCCGCACCGTCGATGCCTTCGAGGGTGATGAAGCGGCCGCGCGTCGCATCTTTTGTCACGAAAGGGTCGGGGCGCGGAGATGAATGTGGCGGCCGCTGTGTCTTTAGCGCGCGCCTCGCTGATATTTTGACACGGCGCGATTGTGATCGGCCAGATTCGTCGAGAATTCCGACGTGCCATCTCCGCGCGACACGAAGTAGAGATAATCCGTCGCCGGCGGATTGACGACGGCGTCGAGCGAGGCTTGGGACGGAAAGGCGATGGGCGTCGGGGGCAGCCCGTCGCGCGTGTACGTGTTGTAAGGCGTATCCGCATCGAGATCGCGTTTGCGCAGATTGCCGTCGAACTTCACGCCCATGCCGTAGATGACTGTGGGATCGGACTGCAGGCGCATGCCGCGCCGCAGGCGGTTCACCAGCACCGAGGCAACCAGCGGGCGGTCGCTCGGGCGACCGGTTTCCTTCTCGACGATCGACGCAAGGATGAGCGCTTCGTAAGCGCTCGCGAACGGCAGGTCGGGCGCGCGCCGGTCCCACGCCCTGGCCAAGCGCTCGCGCTGCATCCGATAGGCGCGCCGCAACAGCGACGTGTCGTTCGAACCCGCGGCGAAGAAATACGTGTCGGGAAAGAAGATCCCTTCGAGCGCCGGTTCGCTCGCGCCGAGCTTCGTCAGAAGATCGGCGTCGGGAAGGTCGAGCACGGTGGCGCGCACCTCCCCGTTGTGGCGCATCGCATCGCGCAACTCCGCAAACGTAGTCCCCTCGATAATCGTAAGCATCGTCTGGGTTACGTCGCCCTGGGTCAGCTTCGCCAGCAGCTCCGGCAGCCTGATGCCCTGCTCGATCTCGTAGCTGCCGGCCTTGATCGAACGGTCGACGCGGGTCGCGCGAGCGAGCGCGATCAACGCCAGCGGCTGCGGCACCGCGCCCGCCGCATGGAGCTCGTGCGCCACCGCCGTCAGCGTGGACCCCGCCTTGACTTCGAAATCGAACGGCGACTGCGGCAACGGAAGCGGCGTGCGATACCACTGCCACGCGACGACGCCCGCACCGACGAAGGCGATGAGGAGCGCGAGCAACAGGGCACGCGCAACACGGAACTTGCGCATCGAAGGGAGGGACGCGATGGAACGGAATCTCTCGAACCGCGCACGACGAGAGTAGGTCGATTCGTGCGGATTATAATGGGGTGATGACGCCATCGAGGACTTCCGCGGCGAACCAGAACGCGCGCATGCCCTACCCCTGCGCCGGCTTCACGCTCATCGAGATCCTCGTTGTTATCGTCATTCTCGGGATCATCGCGGCACTGGTGGTGCCGAAGGTGCTGGAGCGTCCCGACGAGGCACGCGCAATAGCTGCAAAAAGCGATATCGCGACCATCATGCAAGCGCTGCGACTCTACAAGCTCGACAACCAGCGTTACCCGACGACGGAGCAGGGATTGCGCGCGCTGGTCGTCAAGCCCGACCAGTCGCCGGTGCCGTCCAACTGGAAACCCGGCGGCTATCTCGAAAAGCTTCCGATGGATCCGTGGAAGCATGCCTATCAATATCTGAACCCCGGCATCAAGGGCGAGATCGACGTCTTCAGCTTCGGTGCCGACGGTCTGCCGGGCGGCACCGGGCCCGATGCGGATATCGGCTCGTGGGATCTGTGACGCGCATGGCGCACTGCAATTGCCCACACGACGCGTAGCGCCGATGACGCGGGGTTGCTGCCTGAGAGCGAGCGTGCCCGGGACTGCACCTTGCACGATGTTTCGACGCGATGCGATCGACGACGTGCGCGGATTCACGCTCGTCGAGATTCTCGTCGTCATCGTCATTATCGCGATCGGCGCCGCGCTTGCGGTGGCGACGATCGAGCGCGACGAGCGCGGCGTCGCGGCGCGAGAGGCGCGGCGTTTCGCCGGCGCGCTCGAATACGCGGCAACGCGGGCGCAGGCCCGCGCCGAGACGCTGGGCGTCTCCGCGGAAGGTCGCGTCGTGCGCTTTTGGCGTCGCGATGACGAGACCGGGCGCTGGTCGCCGGTGGCAGATGACGACACGCTTCTGGCGCGTACGCTGCCGGAATCGTTCGAGGCCGCGCCGTTTACCTACGCAGGACAGCGGGTGCCGCCCAATGCCATCGTGCCGCTAAAGGCCAGCGGCCGAAACGAGCCCTTCACTTTCATCGTCGCGTCGCCCGCCTATCGCGTGGCGCTCGCCGCGGATCCCTTGAATCGCGTGGCGATCAATGGACCGACGCCCAACGTGCGCTGAGATCCTCGTGCGTCGCGACGGCGGCTTTACGCTGGTCGAAATCCTGGTGGCGCTCGCCATCATCGCAGTCGCCCTTGCCGCGGGCATGCGCGCGCTCGCACAGGCGACCGACGGCGCATCGAATCTGAAGGCGCACACACTCGCGCTGTGGGTGGCGCAGAACCGGCTCGCGGTCGCGCAGCTCGAGAAACCGTGGATCGCGATCGGCACGCGCGAAGGCGCGCAGACGCAGGCCGGCGCGACCTTCGTGTTCCGCGAACAAGTCAGCGCCACCCCGAATCCCGCGTTCCGCAAGATCGAGATCGATGTCACCGAATCGGCCCGCCCCGATTACACGCTGGCGCATCTCGTCGGTTACGTCGGCAATTCGCCGTGATTCCGCGTCCACATTCCGTGAAAGGCTTCACGCTGATCGAAGCGCTGGTGGCGCTCGCGATCCTTGCCGTCATCGCGCTGCTCGCGTATCGCGCCACGGCGGCCATGAGCGACAGCGAAGCGCATCTTGCCGACGAGAGCTCGCGCTGGAGACGGCTCGATCTGTTCTTCACCCGGCTCGAGGCGGACCTGCGCGAAGCAGTGCCGCGTGGCGTGCGACACGGCGGTGGCTACGAAGCCGCCTGGTCCGCCGCGCCCGCCGACAACGCCGGCAATACCGAGCTCACGTTCACGCGTGCGGGGAGTGAGTTTGCGATCGAGCCCGGCATCGCGGGACAGCGGATCGGCTATCGCTTGCGTAACGGCGCTGTCGAGATCGTCTACTGGCCCGCGCTCGACAACCCCGCGTCGGCGGTTCCTACTGCCTATCCGCTGATCGACGGCGTCGCGGGGTTTCGTGTAAGTGCCCTCACGGCGAATGGCGCCTGGTCGGCGGTCTGGCCCGCCTTCGGACAGGCGGATGTTCCACGCGCCACGCACGTCGAAGTGATGTTGAGCGACGGCACGCGGGTTGACCGGGTGTTTGCGCTGCAATGAATGCTTACCGCGGCGCCGCGCTGATCATCGCGATGCTCGTGGCCGCGCTCGCGGCGGTGATCGCGATGTCGATCGCGACCGCGCAGCAGCAGTGGGCCGCAACGGTCATGCAGCGCCGCGACCAGGTGCAGGCGCAGGCGCTTGCGCTGGCCGGCGTGCAGTGGGCGCGGCAAATCATGTTCGACGATGCGGCACACGGATCGATCGATCACCTCGGCGAACCCTGGGCGCTGCCGCTTCCGGCAACGCCGATCGAGAACGGATCGATCGAGGGACGCATCATCGACGCCCAGGGTCTACTCAACGTCAACGATCTCGGGAGCGCCGCGGCGACCGGGTCGATCGCCCGTCAGCGCTTCACGCGCCTCTTCGCGAGCCTCGGCCTTCCCTCCGCGCTCCTCGATACGTTAGGCGACTGGGTCGACACCGACAACACGGTCCGCCAAAACGGCGCCGAGGATGCGTGGTATCTCGCGCAGACGCCGCCGTCGCTCGCAGCCAACGCGCCGATGGTGCGAGCGTCCGAAGCCGCGCTCGTCAAAGGCATCGTCCCCCAGTCGCTCGAGACGCTGCTACCCAACATGACTGCGTTACCGGCGGGTACGCAACTCAACGTCAACACCGCGCCGCCCGCGGTGCTCGCAACCGTCGCCGATGGCCTCGCCGGTGGGCCCATGGCGACGCTCGTAGCGACGCGCGGGCAGCGGCCGTTCTCGAGCATCGCCGATTTTCGTTCTCGGCTGCCTCAGGGGATCACGCTCGGCGACGAGACGACGCTCTCGGTCTCGAGCCAGTACTTTCTCGTCACGGTGCGGGCGCGGCAGGGCGAGACACAGGCACGTGCGCGAGCGCTGCTGAAGCGCGGCGGCTCTGGCTGGCCGACGATCGTGTGGCAGGTCATCGAGTAAGCGGCATCCGCGCGTCGCTGCGGCTCCGGTACACTCGAATGATGCCCGTGCGATCCACCCCCGCGAGCCAACAATGACGACGCTTCGTGCCTTGTGCGATCGGGAAGGCGAAGATGTCCGCGTCGCCGCGTGGGCGCTGTTCGACGACGCGGGTCGTCTGCTTTCGCAAAGTAACGATGTCGGCGACGATGCGCCGCGCGCGAATCGCAACGAAGCGGTGATTGCGGCCAAAGCGGTTCGACTGATCTCCCTCAAGCTGCCGCCCATGCCGGGCGCGCGTCGATTGAGCGCGGCTCGCTACGCGCTCGAAGATCGTCTGGCAGCGCCGTCGGCGGAGCTCGGGCTGGCCGTGGGACCACAACACCAGGACGGGACCGTGCTTGCCGCCGTGTGCGAGCGATCGTTCCTGATGGCGCTCGCGGACCATCACGCGGACTTCGAACGGGCGATCCCGGAGTCCGCATTGAGTCCGCCGCGCGCGCACTGGATGTGGTGCGCGTCGGCCGTCGGCGGCGGCTTCGTTCGCCTTCCCGACGGCGGCGCGTTCGCGGTCGATGCGCCATTCGGCGACGCGCTCCCGCCGGAGCTCGAAGCGGCGCTCGCGCAGGCCGTCAAGGCATCGACGCCGCCCGCCAAGGTGCTCGTGGCGGATCGCGTCGATGACGCCGCGCTCGAACGCTGGTCCGGCTCGACTGGCGTTCGCTTCGAGCGTGCACAACCCTGGCGCTGGCCGCAAGCTCCGCCGGAGGCATTCAGCGCTGCTCCGGATCTTCTGCAAGGCGAATTCGCGCGCACTCCCGCCAGCACGACGCGGGGCATCATGCGCCTGTTTCGACCTGCGCTCTTGCTCGTTGCGGCGGCGATCATGGTTCATGTCGTTGCCACACTGGGGCAGTGGGCGTGGCTGAAGGCTGACCTGTGGCGCACACAGCGTGCACTCGCCGCGCTCGCGGTGGAATTGGGACTCTCGGCCGAAGGAACGTCGTCGGACGTCGCGACGACGATCGCGCAGCGTTACACGCAAATGCGACACACTGCTGGGCTCACTGCGCCAGCTGACGCCTTGCCGCTGCTGGCGCGCGCTGCGCCCACGCTTACCGGCCCCGCTGCGAGCGCACTGCGAAGTGCGACCTACGCCGGGGGCGCATGGACGCTCGATCTTGGTCCGCTCGATGCCTCGACCGTCGCCGTGATGGATCGCGCGCTTGCGGGTGCGGGTGTCTCCGCGTTGCACGCGCAGACGGCCGCGGGCGTGCGCTTTCGCTTGACGTTGACGCCATGAACGGACTGAGCGAACGTTTCCTCCTTCCGCCGGCGCTGACCGCAACGTGGGACCGCGCGTCCGCACGCGAGCGTCGGATGATCGTGACCGGCGCAATCGTCGGGGTGGTTGTGCTCATGTGGGCCTTCGTGTGGCGCCCGATCGTCGCCGACATCGGTCCTACGCGGGATGCACTCGTGCAGGAGCAGGCTCGGCTCGCGATGGCACGCAGCGAGGTGAACGAAATGGCGTCGTTGGCGAAGGAAGCTCCCGCGCCGGCGCCCGCCGAGCTCCGTGCCCCCGTCGAGCGCGTGCTCGGTGCGCGCGGACTGCGCGGCGCGGTGACGGCACTGGACGTGACCCCGGACAGCGCGCACGTCGTGCTCGGCAGCGTGTCGTTTCCGGCGTTGATCGGCCTCATCGACGCGCTCGCCAAGGACGAGCATCTGCGCGTCGTCGAAGCGGCGTTGACGGCGCGCGTCGAGCCCGGAACCCTGCGCGCCGACCTCACGCTCGCGCGTTAGTCGACTTTCGCGTTCCCGCCCCCGGTGTGACCATGCGGCGCCTCCTCGTGGCTGTGCTCGTCGTCCTGCTCGTCATAGCGGCGATCGCGGCGCTCGCGCCCGCGAGCCTCGTCGACGCCGTCATCGCCGATCGCACGCGCGGCCAACTGCATCTCGTCGATGCCGCCGGCACGCTGCGCTCCGGGCGCGGCGTGTTGTCCGATACGAGCGGGACGCTCAGGCTCCCGGTGGCGTGGCGTGTCGGACTGCTTCCCCTCCTCCACGGCGAAGTTGAGATCGCTTTCGATTCGGAAGGCGACGCGACGCGTCCGCGCGGCGTGATCGCCAGGCGCGACGGCGACTTGATTGCGACCAATCTCGACCTCCGCGTCCCGGCCGCGACGCTTCGTGCGCTGCTTCCGAGTACTGCGCCGTCGCTCGGCGGCGAGTTTCACCTGTCCTCGCCCGAGCTCAAATGGAGTGATCGAGGGCCAAGCGGCAGAATCGACATCGACTGGTCGCAGGCGAGCGTTGCTGTTGCAGACGGCACGATTGCGCTCGGTGACGTGCGTGTCGCCGCGGCGCCGCAGGGCCCCGCATTGCATGGCAGCTTCGATAACCGCGGCGGTGACGTCACGATGCGCGGCGAATTCACATTGGGCGACACGACCGACGTCAGTGCCTCGCTGGCGCCCGTGCCCGGCGCGCCTCCCGAAGTGGTGAGAGCGCTTGCCGCGCTGGGTCAGCCCGACGCGAATGGCATGGTACGCGTGGCATGGCACGGTCGCGTGCGATGAGCCGCAAGCGACGCGTTCACCCTCGGACCGCGTACGCAGGAGAAGCGCCGTCGACCATGAGCGACGATCTTCGATCGGCCGCCGATGCAACCGCGCGCGCACCGCCGCGGATCGCGGCCATCGACGTCTTGCGCGGCATCGCGATCCTCGCGATGATCGCCTACCACTTCGCCTTCGATCTCCGCCATTTCGGCTTCACACAATCGGATTTCGAGCACAGTCCCTACTGGATCGCGGCGAGATCCCTGATTCTGTCGTCGTTCCTCCTGCTCGCCGGCGTGAGCCTGGTGCTTGCGGATAGCCGAGGTGCTTCGCCACGACGTTTCTGGATGCACGTCGGTCGGATCGCGGCGTGTGCGCTTCTGGTCAGCGCGGCGAGCTATCTCATGTTTCCGCAGACGTTCATATGGTTCGGCGTCCTGCACGCAATCGCCGTCTCGCTCGTGGTCGCGCAGCCGTTGGTACGTCGTCCCGCGGTAGCGCTGATCCTGGGGGTCATCGTCGTCGTGGCTGGGCTCGCCGTCGCCGACGCCGCGTTCGACAATCGCGCCCTGGGCTGGGTCGGCTTCATGACCCACAAGCCGCCGACCGAGGACTACGTGCCGCTGTTCCCGTGGACTGGCGTTCTGCTGCTCGGCATCCCGGTCGGTCATGCCTTCGCCCAAGGTCGGCTGGGGACGCTCGATCGGTTGGAGCGCGCACCACACGCTCTCGCATGGCTCGGGCGGCATTCGCTTCTCGTCTACATGGTCCATCAGCCGATCTTGATCGGGGCGTTATGGCTCATCACCCACACATGAATCGCCGGTCGGCATGCGAATCGTGGCGAGCACCAAGCGCCATCGACCCGACGTTCGTACAACCGACCCCGCGCGAGCGAGCGTGCGAGTTGCCGCACGCTCGCGGTCAAACCTTGTGCGCGCTCGCCGTCGCTTCGCTCGCCGTAGCGCTTGGCGGGTGTGCCGGACCGGATGCACAACGCGCCGGGGGCAGCGTCTACACCATTCCGCTCGACGCGGGGCCTTCCAATCTGGGCGAGATCGGCCAGGCTGCGTTCGCCCCGCAAGGGAACGGCACGAGCGTCTTCATCACATTGAGCGGCGTACCTGACACGTTGCTCCGGCCGGTCCATCTTTACACCTATGTCTATCGTGGGTCGTGCGGCAAGCTCGAGGGCCAGCCGGCCTTCGCGCTCAACGACGTGGTCCTGGCGCGTCCGATGGCGGGCGGCAGCTTCACGTTGATCAAGCTGGTGCCGATGCCGCTGGACACGCTTCGCGCTGGAACCTTTGCCCTCAGTGTGCGTTCGCAAGCGCCCGACCTCGATCAGGAACTCTTCTGCGGGACGATCTCGAACCCAAAACCGTGACGAGCGATCCGGAGGCCACGCGATGAACCAAGCAAGTCGCGCTTCGACCGGATGCATTCGATGGCGGTCATCGGCCTCTCTGCCGAAGCAACAGATGGGGCGCTGCGGCCCCGTAATGTTGAAGCACCCCGGTCGCTCGTATACAATAGTCACTTGTTTTTGAAGGCGCGTAGCTCAGCTGGCTAGAGCACCACCTTGACATGGTGGGGGTCGTTGGTTCGAGTCCAATCGCGCCTACCACCTTGGACTTTTGAGTGCGTGGCGAAGGAAGGATCCGGTTATGACACCGCGAACGCGTGAGGGATTTCGCTAGCGACATGCGAGTGCGCACGTCCTGACCGTTCTCGTCCTTCAGGAATGAAAAAAGTGCGGCTCGACCGCACTTTTTTGTTTTTGAAGCCCCGAAAGGAGTTTCGCCATGCCCGATATCCGACTGCCCGACGGCGCGATCAAGCGCTTCGATGCGCCGGTGAGCGTCGCGCAAATCGCCGCGTCGATCGGCCCCGGTCTCGCGAAGGCCGCGCTCGCCGGCAAGGTCGACGGCCAGCTCGTCGACACTTCGAAGGTGATCGATCACGACGCTTCGATTGCGATTGTCACCGACAAGGACGCCCAGGGGCTCGAAGTGCTGCGCCACTCGACCGCTCATCTCCTTGCCTACGCGGTCAAGTCGCTCTTCCCCGACGCGCAGGTCACCATCGGCCCCGTGATCGAGGATGGCTTCTACTACGACTTCTCGTACAAGCGCCCGTTCACGCCGGAGGATCTTGCCGCGATCGAGAAGAAGATGGCCGAGCTCGCGAAGCGTGATGAGCCAGTCGTGCGCTCGGTCATGCCGCGCGACGCCGCCGTCAAGTTCTTCGAGAACATGGGCGAGCACTACAAGGCGGAGATCATCGCGTCGATACCCTCCGACGAGCCGATCTCGCTCTACGCCGAGGGCGACTTCATCGATCTGTGCCGCGGGCCGCACGTGCCGTCGACCGGCAAGCTCAAGGTGTTCAAGCTGATGAAGGTCGCGGGCGCGTACTGGCGCGGCGACTCGAAGAACGAGATGCTGCAGCGGATCTACGGGACCGCGTGGGCGAAGAAAGAGGATCTCGACGCGTATCTGCATCGGATCGAAGAAGCCGAAAAACGCGACCACCGGCGGATCGGCAAGCAGCTCGATCTGTTCCACGTGGGCGACGAAGCACCCGGCATGGTGTTCTGGCACCCGAAAGGCTGGACGATCTGGCAGCAGGTCGAGCAATACATGCGTCGCGTCTACCAGGACAACGGCTACCAGGAAGTGCGGGGCCCGCAGATCCTGTCGCGCGCGCTGTGGGAGAAATCCGGCCACTGGCAGAACTTCCGCGAGAGCATGTTCACGACCGAATCGGAGAAGCACGACTTCGCGATCAAGCCGATGAACTGCCCAGGACACATCCTGATCTTCAACTCGGATTTGCGAAGCTATCGCGACCTGCCGCTGCGCTATGGCGAGTTCGGCGCGTGTCACCGCAACGAACCGTCCGGTGCACTGCACGGCATCATGCGCGTGCGCGGCTTCACTCAGGACGACGGTCACATCTTCTGCATGCCCGAGCAGATCGAGGCCGAGTGCACCGCGTTCAACGAGCTCGCGCTCGATGTCTATCGCGACTTCGGCTTCAACGACATCGTAATCAAGCTCGCGTTGCGGCCGGACAAGCGACTGGGCGACGATGTGACGTGGGATCGCGCGGAGAACGCGCTGCGCGGAGCACTACGCGCTTGCAACGTGGAATGGACCGAATTGCCCGGCGAGGGCGCGTTTTACGGACCGAAGATCGAATACCACCTCAACGATTCGATCGGCCGGCCGTGGCAATGCGGCACGATGCAGGTCGACTTCCAGATGCCGGCCCGGTTGGGCGCCGAATACGTCGCTGAGGACAACACCCGCCAGGTCCCGGTCATGCTGCACCGGGCCATCGTGGGCTCGCTCGAGCGCTTCATCGGCATCCTGATCGAGCACTACGCAGGCGCCCTGCCGCTCTGGCTGGCGCCAGTCCAAGCCATTGTTTTGACGATTACCGACCGCCAAATACAGTATGCGGAACGGGTGGCAGCAGCGCTTAAAGCGGCCGGATTGCGCGTTGCGACCGATTTGCGCAACGAGAAAATTACCTATAAAATTCGGGAACATAGCCTTCAAAAGCTTCCTTATCAGCTGATCGTCGGCGACAAGGAGCAGGAAGGCCAGACGGTGGCCGTGCGGACCCGCGGCGGCGAGGATCTGGGAGCGATGTTTCTCGATGCCTTGCTCGCGCGACTCCACGAGGAGATCGCAGCGCGTCGGTGAAGCGTTTTGCTTCGTGACGCACCGCGGGTTTACGGCCCATTTTTATCTCAAGACTGGAGATTCCCAATAGCCCTGGACAAGCAGCAACAGAGACTGAACGGCGAAATCAACGCCCCGGAAGTCAGACTCGTCGGCGTCGAAGGCGAGCAGTTGGGCATCGTGCCGATCGCCGAAGCGATGGGGAAGGCCGAAGCGGCGGAGCTCGATCTGGTCGAGATCGCGCCGATGGCGAAACCCCCGGTTTGCCGGATCATGGATTACGGCAAGTTCAAGTACCGGGAAGCGAAGAAGCAGCACGAGGCCAAGCTCAAGCTCAAGCAGATCAAGGTCAAGGAAGTCAAATTCCGGCCGGGAACCGACGAGGGCGATTACAAGATCAAGCTCGGGAACCTGATCCGGTTTCTGGGCGAAGGCGACAAGGCGAAAGTGACGTTGCGCTTTCGCGGCCGGGAGATGGCGCACCAGGAATTCGGAGTACGGTTGCTCGAGCGCATCAGAGGCGAGCTCGAACCGTATTCCACGGTCGAGCAGTTTCCTCGACTCGAAGGCCGGCAGATGGTGATGATGCTGGCCCCGAAGAAAGCCCCAGGAAAGCATCACCCGAACAAGCCCGAGGCCGGTACCAAACCCAAAGCCTCTCCGAAGAGCGCGAAAACGCCGGAGAGCACCGCCGTGGGCAGCAAATAGGAAAACGTGAAATGCCGAAGATGAAGACCAAGTCGGGTGCGAAGAAGCGCTTCCGCGTGCGCGGGAGTGGCTCGGTGAAGCGCTCGCAGGCGGGCAAACGCCACATCCTTACCAAGCGCACGACCAAGAACAAGCGCCAGCTCCGCGGCGCGACGGCGGTGGATCGCACCAACGCCGACGCGGTCGCGGCGATGCTGCCGTACGCATAAGGGAGCACGGACATGCCAAGAGTCAAACGTGGTGTGACCGCGCGCGCGCGGCACAAGAAGGTACTCGACCAGGCGAAGGGCTATCGCGGCCGCCGCGGCAACGTCTATCGCATCGCGAAGGAAGCGGTGATGAAGGCGGGCCAGTATCAGTACCGCGATCGCCGCCAGAAAAAGCGCGAGTTCCGCTCGCTGTGGATCGCGCGCATCAACGCGGCCGTGCGCGAGCTCGGCATGACGTACAGCGCGTTCATTGCCGGCTTGAACAAGGCGGAGATCGCCATCGACCGCAAGGTGCTGGCCGATCTCGCGGTGCACGACAAGGCGGCGTTTACCAAGATCGCGGAGCAGGCCAAAGCCTCTCTGGCCTGATCGACTCCGACGAACACGAGGGAGGCGCTAAGACCGCCTCCCTTTTTTTTGACCTTCGAAAGCGAAGTTGAACCGGCGATGGACGAGCTCGGCAAACTTGTTGAGGACGCGAAACGCGAGTTCGAAGGCTGCACGGATTCGCCCGCCCTCGAGAACGCAAAGGCGCGCTTTCTCGGCAAGACCGGCGCAATCACCGAGCACATGAAGGCGCTCGGCAAGCTGTCGACCGCCGAGCGTCCGCAGGCAGGCGCGCGCATCAACGAAGCAAAGGCGGCCATAGAGGGTGCGTTGATCGCGCGGCGCGCGGCGCTGGTCGAAGCGAAGCTCGCCGGGCAGCTCGCTGCTGACGCCTTCGACGTGTCGCTTCCCGGGCGCGGCGCCGGAGCTGGCGGCCTGCATCCGATCACGCGCACGCTCGAGCGCATCGAGGCGCTCTTCCGCTCGCTCGGCTTCGAGGTCGCCGACGGTCCTGAAATCGAGGACGACTTCCACAACTTCACGGCCCTAAACACGCCCGAGAACCATCCCGCGCGCTCGATGCACGACACGTTCTATGTCGAGGGCGGAAAGCTGCTGCGCACGCACACGTCGCCGGTACAGGTCCGTTACATGGAAACGCACACGCCGCCGATCAAGATCATCGCGCCGGGTCGCGTCTATCGCGTCGACAGCGACGCCACGCATTCGCCGATGTTCTGTCAGGTCGAGGGCTTGTGGATCGGGGAGGATGTGAGCTTCGCCGACCTGAAGGGCGTGTTCGCCGAGTTCCTGCGCCGCTTCTTCGAGCGCGACGACATGCGCGTGCGCTTCCGTCCGTCGTTCTTCCCTTTCACCGAACCGTCCGCCGAGATCGACATGGCGTTCGGCGACGACGGCTGGCTCGAGATCTCCGGCGCGGGTCAGGTGCACCCGAACGTGCTTCGCGCTGTGAACATCGATCCCGAGCGCTGGCAAGGTTTCGCCTTCGGCATGGGCGCCGATCGGCTCGCGATGCTGCGCTATGGCGTGAACGACCTCCGCCTGTTTTATGAGAATGACTTGCGCTTTCTCAGTCAGTTTGCCTGACAGAATGCAACTGCGCAGATCGTTTCTGTGGAGGCTAATGTGCGAAGCGCGTTACGGCTTCGCTCCAATGAGCTGCGCTCCTGACACTTCAAGTTAACGAATCGGCACTGGCACCACGGATAACGTAGACGTCCTGGCTCGATGAAATTCTCCGAACGCTGGCTGCGCACGATGGTCGATCCGCCGCTCGATACGGCGGCGCTCTGCGACAAGCTCACGATGGCGGGCCTCGAGGTCGAGAACGTCTCGATGGCCGCGCCGCCGTTCACACGCGTCGTCGTGGCGAAGATCCTCTCGGTTGCGCCGCATGCGAATGCCGACCGCTTGCGCGTTTGCCAGGTCGATGCAGGCCAGACATCGACGCTGCAAATCGTCTGCGGCGCGCCGAACGCCGCGGCGGGGATGATCGTCGCCTGCGCGCTCGAAGGCGCCGCGCTGCCCGGCGGCCTTGCGATCAAGCGGACGAGCGTGCGCGGCGTGGAGTCGCAGGGAATGCTCTGCTCGGCGAAGGAGCTGGGCTTGAGCGACGATGCGAGCGGTCTCATCGCGCTCTCGCCGGAACACAAGGCCGGGACCGACCTTCGTGCCGCGATCGAGCTCGACGATGCGCTGATTACGCTCAAGCTCACCCCCAATCGCGCGGATTGCCTGTCGGTCGCGGGAATCGCGCGCGACGTGGCGGCGATCACGGGCGTGCCCGCGACGCTTCCTGAATGCACGCCCGTCCGCTCGACGATCGACGCCCGTCGCAACGTGCGCATCGAGGACTTCGACGCCTGTCCGCGTTTCGCCGCCCGGATCATCGATGGCATCGACGCGACCGCAGCGACACCCGAGTGGATGAAGGCTCGGCTCGAGCGCTCGGGGATTCGGTCGATCTCCGCGGTCGTCGACATCACCAACTACGTGATGCTGGAACTCGGGCAACCGCTTCACGCCTACGACGACCACCATCTCGAAGGCGACATCGTCGTGCGCTTCGCGCGGCCCGGCGAAACGCTCACGCTCCTGAATGGCCAGATACTCACGCTCGATCGCGATCTCCTCTTGGTCTGCGACGAGGAGAAGACCCTCGGGCTCGCCGGCATCATGGGCGGCGAGCATTCCGGCATCGCCAACGATACGAAGACGGTCTTTCTCGAGGGGGCGTTCTGGAATCCTGCGGTGATCCAGGGAAAAATGCGCCGCTTGGGATTCGTGAGCGATGCGGGCTATCGCTTCGAGCGCGGCGTCGACTTCGAGCTCGGGCCGCGTGGCGTCGAGCGCGCGACGCAGTTGATCCTCGCGATCTGCGGCGGCAAGGCCGGACCGCTCGTCGACACCAGAGGTCCCCTGCCCTCGCGTGCGCCAGTCCGGGTTCGCACGTCGCGCGTCGCGCGCCTGCTCGGTCTCGCGATCGCGCCGGAAACGATCGATCAAGTCTTCCGTCGGCTCAAGTTCGCGCCAGCGCGCGATGGCGACAGCTTCACGGTCACCCCGCCTTCGTATCGCTTCGACCTCGCACTCGAAGAAGACTTCATCGAGGAAGTCGCGCGCATTCACGGCTTCGATGCGATCCCTGCCCAGCCGTCGGCGCACGTCCAGCACATGCTGCCGCGCGCCGAAGATCGTCGGGAGCCAATTGCCCTCAAGCGCGCCCTCGTGCTTCGCGACTGGCAGGAAGTCGTGACGTTCAGCTTCGTTTCCAGCGAAATCGAGCGCGCGCTCGACCCGAATGCGCAGCCGATCGCGGTTGTGAATCCCATTGCCGCGCCGATGGATGTCATGCGCACGACGCTTTTGCCGGGGCTGATCGGGACGCTGCGCACCAACCTGAACCGGAAGGCGCCGCGCGTTCGCGTATTCGAGGTTGGGCGAGTCTTCGCCGGCGACGGTGCTGACGAGCAACCGCTTGAGATCGGCGGGATCGCGTTTGGCGACGCGCTGCCGGTGCAGTGGGGAACGAAGGGCCGCAGCGTCGATTTCTACGACGTGAAGGGCGACCTCGAGGCACTCGCGTATCCCGGTGCGATCACCACCACGCGCGCGACCCGTCCGTGGCTCCATCCAGCACGTTCGGCGGAAGTGCGAATCGACGGGAAGCCGGCCGGCTGGATCGGCGAATTGCACCCGCGGCTCTTGCAGCAATTCGAAATCCCCGGACCTGCCGTCGCGTTCGAGGTCGGCATCGAGGCACTCGCCGCGTTACGGCTCCCGGCGGGCCAGTCGGTGTCGAACCTTCCCATCGTCCGGCGCGATATCGCCTTCTACGTCGACGACGCGGTCCCGGCGCAGGCGATCCTGGATGCTCTCGAGGCTTCGAAGCCGCCGCAGGTCCGGACGATTCACCTATTTGACATGTTTCGCGGCCTCGGCTTGCCCCCCGGCAAAAAAAGCCTTGCGATTCTTGTGCTTATTCAGGATACTGCACGTACTTTGACGGACGCCGAAATCGAGGGGACGGTAGCGACGCTCTTCCGCGTCCTACACGAACGGTTCGGCGCCACGCTGCGCAATCAGGGGTCGAAGCCATGACGCTCACCAAGGCGGAACTCGCCGATCTTTTGTTCGAACAACTGGGATTGAACAAGCGCGAGGCCAAGGACATGGTCGAGCGCTTTTTCGAGGAAGTGCGGACCGCCCTCGAGGAAGGGCGCAGCGTCAAGCTCTCGGGGTTCGGCAACTTTCAGCTGCGGGAGAAACCGCAGCGCCCCGGCCGCAATCCGAAGACCGGCGAGGAGATTCCGATCACGGCGCGGCGCGTCGTGACCTTCCACGCGAGCCAGAAGCTGAAGGCCATGGTCGAGGCCGCGAGCCATGCCCGAGATCAATCGAGTCAACTCTGAACTGCCGCCGATCCCCGCCAAGCGGTATTTCACGATTGGCGAGGTGAGCGACCTGTGTGCGGTCAAGCCGCACGTGCTCCGCTATTGGGAGCAGGAATTCACGCAACTCAAGCCGGTCAAGCGACGCGGCAACCGTCGCTACTACCAGCATCACGAGGTCCTGCTGATCCGGCGCATCCGCGATCTTCTCTACGAACAGGGCTTCACCATCAACGGCGCCCGCCACCGCCTGGACAACGAAGCCGCCGAACCGCGCGCGGCTGCGCGCGCGACGGTGAGCACGTCGACGGTCGCGCCCGCGCCACGCACGCCGCTCGATGCGATCGCGCTGCGGCACGAGCTCGAAGAAATCCGGCGGCTGCTGGGATCGACGTAGGCGCGACCCGGCGCCTCCCCCACTCGGTATAATCAAAGCTCGGTCGGGGCGTAGCGCAGCCTGGTAGCGCACCTGCATGGGGTGCAGGGGGTCGGAAGTTCGAATCTTCTCGCCCCGACCAATACCAAGACCTTACGCGGTCCGTCCTGGTCCGCGTCAAAGAAATCAGTGGGCGTCAAATTTTCGTCTATCCGACGATAGAACCAAAGGACCGCCCGCGACGGGTCCGGTTGAACGAGATGTTAGGCCTCACGGGCGTTGGCGCGTTAACTTTGCGATGCAGGTTCATTAGCCGCTTGTTGAACTGATAGCGTTCAGCTGCGCGGGTAGCGACGTCTTTCGGCGTTACCACCTCCGATTTCGGGTGAATTCGCGTCTCGCCGCGGATCTTGAGGATCTGCAACTTCTTCGGTTCGCCAGGCTACTGACCCCACAGCCCATGCGCTGCTGAGTTTCGCTTGGAGCGAAGCTTTCCACCGCGGAGGCCAAGTCCTCCAGTTCAGCCTTGTCGGAAGGATCCGCGACCCAGCGCCGCGGCAGCATGCGGAATTTTCGACCAGGCGAAGGGCGATGAAGCCACTGGTGACTACGGTCACCAAGCATCCCGGATACACGGGGCTGGCTTAGAGCCCCGCGACGGTCACGCGGCCGGCCCGGTCGCAGCCTGTAGATCGGCCAGGTGATCGGAGATGTGGTGGACAACACGCTCTTCCCGCCCACTGAAGCGCCGGGAGTCCTTCTGATCCGAGCAGGCGCCGTTATGCCACTTGCATAGATGCGCTGTGCGTGGGAAACTTTCCCTCGCGAGGTCCGGGCATTCCGGTCACCGCGTGCGTGCAGGAGAGCCGAGTGGCGGAGAGGCCGCGACTGCCGATCGACAAAGGTACGGACGGCGATTGGGTTCGCGTTTTCGATCGGCGGATCCGCGTCGTTCGCTCGACATCGCAAACATCAGCGGGGAAGAGTGCGCGGTGTTGCGCAGTCCGCTTCCGAGCAACGACGCACGGCTCAAGCCGTGCCGTATTTCGTCTCGACCTGTATCCCGAGCTCGCGCAGCATCGCCGTGGGCAACACACCTCCCGCCTGCACGATCACCGCGTCGTTGGGAATCGTGACGATGGCGCCCGCGCGCAGGAGTTCGACCCGATCGGCGAAGATCTGCTTCACCTCGGTCGCGAGTCGAACCTCGAGATTGCGCGATCCCTGCGCAGCTTCCAGGCGCTCCCGGTTCTTGGGCTTCACGCGATTGAAGGCGTCCCCGCGATACGCAAGCGTGACCCGAGTGTCGGGCTCGGCGGCACAGGCGAGTGCCGCCTCGACCGCGCTGTCGCCGCCGCCAACAACGAGTACACGCTGCCCCAGGTATTGCACGGGCTCGATCAGCCGGTAGACCACCTTGCTCATTTCCTCGCCGGGAACGTCGAGCTTGCGCGGCGTCCCGCGGCGTCCGATCGCGAGCAGGACCGCGCCCGTGTCGTAGGTCCCCCGCGTGGTCTGCACGCGCCAGCCGCCGTCGATGCTGACGATCCGTTCCATGCGATCGCCGAAGCTCAGCGTCAGGCGCGCGCCGGCGACGATGTCCTGCCAGAAAGCGAGAAGCTTCTCCTTGCTTACTTCGCTGAACTTCACCCGGCCGACGATCGGCAGGTCGACGGGCGCCGTCATCGCGACCTTGTTGCGCGGATAGTGGTAGACCGTGCCGCCGAGGCCGGATTCCTGTTCGACGATGCGGTAGGAAAGCTTCTGCTCGAGTGCACACAGTCCCGCCGCGAGTCCGGCGGGCCCCGCACCGACGATGACGACGTCGTGCGCGAACTTGCCGCGCGGACGCTTCGCAATCGTGCGCACGGCCTGCTGTCCCTGCTCGGCTGCCTTGCGGATGAGTCCCATGCCGCCGAGCTCGCCGGCGATGAAGACACCCGCGACGTTGGTTTCGAAATCGGGGCTCACCTGCGGGATGTCGATGCCGCGGCGCTCGGACCCGAACACCAGCGTGATGGCCTCGGTCGGACACGCCGCCGCGCACGCGCCATGCCCGATGCACGCCGCAGGGCTCGTGAGCTGGGCCTTGCCGTTGATGATCCCGATCGCCTGCTCGGGACACGCGGCGACGCACGCGCTCGAGCCCACGCAGCGCGCCGGATCGACGATGGGATGCAGCGACGGCGGCTCGGTCAGACCGGCCGCGATCGCCTCGTCACGTTCGCGCGCGGCGGCCCGCTCCTGCCGCGCGCGGCGCACGACGTAGAGCGCGAGCAGCACGGCCAGCGGAACGGCGTACAGCGCGATCGCGGCGGGAGAGAGATCCGTCATGGCTTGTGCGGGCGTGCCAGCGGCGAAGGTCGCGGAAACGGGATCAAGTGTAGCGACAAGTGTAGCGACGAGCATTCGTGCCGGGACGGCCGCTCGGTCTGGCGCGTCGTCTCAAGTTCATCTTCGAAGACAACGTGGCGACGCTGATGGCCCTCCCGAAACGCGCACGTGACCCGGGACCGGACAAAGCAAAGCCCGTGGCACCGGGTGCCGTCGTCGCCGCGAACGACGCCGAGCGGGAGTCCGGTTCTCGGTTCGGCCACTTCAAGGAAACGCTCTACGTCGGCGGCGTTTTCGCGCTGATCGTCGGCTCGATCGTCGTCGCGCGCCTCGGGCTCTACACGGCGGGTTCCACGCTCGGCTACAACCTGGGCCTCGCCGGCGGCGTTGCGATGCTGCTCCTGTTTCTCTATCCGTTGCGCAAGCGCTGGCGTGCATTTGCGAGCTTCGGGCGCACCCGCGTCTGGTTCGCGCTGCACATGGTGCTGGGGATCGCGGGCCCGCTCCTGATTGTTCTGCACTCCACGCTGCGATTCGGCTCGCTCAACGCCACGGTGGCCTTCGGCTGCATGGCACTGGTTGCGACGAGCGGGCTCGTTGGGCGTTTTCTCTATGCGCGTATCCACCACGGCCTGTACGGACGCCGCGCGTCTCTCGCGGAGTTCCGCACGCAAGCCGGCGAGGACGCGGCGGCGGTGCACGCGAAGCTCGCGTTCGCACCCGCGGTCGAGGCGCGACTCGCGGCGTTCGCGGATCGCGCGCAGGCCGCGGAGCGGGGCGGGCTCAAATTCCCCTGGCGATTCTTCACGCTGGGCATTCACGCGTTCGTGGAGCGCGTGCGCTGCAATCGCGAGCTTGGTGCCGAGCTCACGCGACTGGCCGCGGCGAAGGGCTGGCCGGAGGAAAAGCTCGTTCAGCGGATCGCCTCACGCCGGCGCCTCGCCGCCGAATACCTGAAGCTTTCGCTGCGCGTCGCGCAGTTTCACGTCTTCGAGCGGCTGTTCTCATGGTGGCACGTGCTGCACGTGCCGCTCGTCTACATGCTGGTGTTCTCGGCGATCGCGCACGTCGTCGCCGTCCACATGTACTGATCGGCATGCGGCAATGGATGCGAACTCTCGCCGTCCTGCTCGCCGCGTCGTGGCTCATCCCAGCATCGGTCGCGGCGCAAAACCTCGAGGGCGTGCTGATGCCCGGCAAGGTGATCGCCGGGCATGCGAAGCTCGAGAACGACTGCGGCAAGTGCCACGTCAAGTTCGATCGCGCGGCGCAGGATCGCCTCTGCCTCGATTGTCACAAGCCGGTCGCGACGGACGTCGCGCGCCACCAGGGCTATCACGGCCGTATCAACGTCGAGTCGTGCCGCACCTGTCACACGGACCACAAGGGTCGCGAGATGCAGATCGCGCTCGTTGACGAGAAGGCTTTCGATCACGCGAAGACTGACTTCGCACTCAGTGGAGCCCACGCGCGCGCGAAGTGCGAAAGTTGCCATGTGGCCGGCAAGAAGTTCCGTGAAGCGCCCTGGGCGTGCAACGACTGCCACCGCAAGGACGACGTGCACAAAGGCGGCCTCGGCACCGACTGCGCCGCGTGCCACAGCGACTCTGCATGGAAGCCATCTCGCTTCGACCACGCCAGGACGCGCTTCGCGCTGACCGGCAAGCATGTCGACGCGGCGTGCAAGTCATGTCACATCGACGAGCGGTTCAAGCCGACGCCGCTTACCTGCGTTGGATGTCATCGCCAGGACGACAAGCAGCACCGCGGGCGGCTGGGCGAGAAGTGCGAGACCTGCCACGGCGCCAGCAACTGGCGCGACGTCACCGCGTTTTCCCACGACCGGGACGCGCACTTCGCGTTGCGCGGCAAGCATCGAACAGCGAAGTGCGAGAGCTGCCACACGGCGTCCTCGGGGCTGATCAAGCTGCCGACGACGTGCAACGAGTGCCACATGGCCGACGACAAGCACAACGGCACGCTCGGCTCCGTATGCGGCGACTGCCACACCGAGCAGAACTGGCGCGAGGCGAAGTACAACCACGACTCGTCGCGGTTCAAGCTCGCAGGCAAGCACCGGGACATCGAGTGCAAGGAGTGCCACAAGGATCCGGCAAGCTTCAAGGGCGCGCCGCTCGAGTGCATCGCCTGCCATCGCAAGGATGACACGCACAAGGGCCGTTACGACGCGCAGTGCGGGACCTGCCACACCGCCGCGCGCTGGCGCGACATCCTCTTCCGCCACGACCGCGACACGAAGTATCGGTTGACGGGTCGGCACGCGACGACGAAGTGCGACGACTGCCACGCCGGCAACGTCTACCGCGACAAGCTGTCCACGGTCTGCTACGCGTGCCACGAGAAGGACGACAAGCACCGCGACCAGCTGGGGCGGCAGTGCGACCAGTGCCACACGACGCGCGACTGGAAGCAGGAGGTGCGCTTCGACCATGCGAAGTCGCGCTTTCCGCTCCTCGGCGCGCATCTCAAGACCGAATGCAAGGCCTGCCACGTGACACCGGCGTTCAAGGACGCGAAGCGCGAATGCGTTGCGTGCCACTCGAAGGACGACAAACACAAGGCGCGGCTCGGCGCGCAATGCGGCGAGTGCCATAACGCACGCAGCTGGAAGCTCTGGGACTTCGATCACGCGAAGCGCACGCAGTATCCGCTCGACGGTGCGCATGCGAAGGTCGGATGCGTCGACTGCCACAAGCTCGCCGGCGGCGACAAGATCCTGGTGCTGCCGACCAACTGCGTTGCCTGCCACCAGGCCGATGACGTGCACGGTGGCAACTTCGGCGGCCGGTGCGAGCGCTGCCATGACCCGCGGTCGTTCCGCGACGTCACGATCCGGCGGTTTGGCGCGACCGACGCGAAGCCCTCCGGAAGCAGCGTCGTCGTTCCCGGCCCGGAGACGCGGCAATGAAGCGGCTCGCGGCCCGGATCGCGCGGACAGCGGGCTTCCAGCTGTTTGCCGCCGGGACGCTGTCACTGTTGATCGGCGTCGCGACGGTCGTGTCGGTGTCGGCGGAGAACCGCGTCTCCAACCCGGTTCCGCTGACTGCGGAGCAGATCAAGCAGCACCTCCTGACCGGCTTTGCGCTCGAGGGTGCGCATCAACGCACGCGCTGCGAGAGCTGCCACGTGCGCGGCGAGTTCAAGAACGCGCCGCAGACCTGCGCCGGCTGCCACACCCAGGCCGCCCGCATCAGCAGCGTCGTGCTCGATTCGTCGCATCCGCCGACGGATCAACCTTGTTCGCTTTGTCACAACACGGTGACGTTTGCCGGCGCTCGATTCGACCACCTTGGCATCGCGCCGGGCTCCTGCTTGACCTGCCACAACGGCGTGATCGCGGAAGGCAAGCCGGTCACTCACGTACCGACGAGCGCGTCGTGCGATGCGTGCCACAGCACGCATACCTGGACCAGCGCGAATTTCGACCATTCGACCGTGGTCAAGGGGACCTGCATCACCTGCCATAACGGCAACGCCGCCTCAGCGCAGCCGACGAATCATTTCCCGACACAGCTGCCCTGCGACACCTGCCACACGACACAGAAGTGGAACCCCGCGACGATGAATCACTCGGGGATCGCGACCGGCTGCGCCGTCTGCCACGCAAGCGGCCTCTCGTTCGCCGGCGTGATGCCGGTGTCGCCACCCGGAACGCACATTCCCTTCGGCGTCGCCTCCTGCGAAAGCTGCCATTCGACGACGTCCTTCGCCAGCTTCGGCGGGACGACGATGAATCACGTGCCCGTGGTCGGGATGCCCTGCGCCAGCTGCCACGAGACCGGGAAGAGCTTCTATGGCGTCACGATCGTGACGCGGCCGACGAAGGCACAGGACGCGAACCATCCTCCGGCGGGCGACTGCGGCACGTGCCACGCCTCGACGTCCTCGTTCGGCGCCGGCATCACCGCGATGCCGGTGAATCACATCTCGACCACCCAGCCATGCACGACCTGCCATACCACGCCCGGCAACTACGCGGTCGCCACGATGAGCCACGTCGGGATCACGGGCGGCTGCGCCACCTGCCACGCCGCGGGGCTGTCGTTCGCCAACGTGACGCCGGTCGGACCGCCGCCGACGCACGTCCCGACGACGCAACCCTGCGAGCTCTGCCACGCGTCGGCGAACTTCTCGAGCTTCGCGGGCGGCGCGATGAAGCACAACGGCATCGGCTCCGGCTGCGCCAACTGCCACTCAACCGGCAAGAGCTATTACGGCGTCGCGATCGTGACGCCGCCCCCCACGCACGTACCGTTCGGGACCGCGGCCTGCGAGAGCTGTCATTCGACGAGCGCGTTCACGAGCTTCGGCGGCACCGCGATGAATCACGCCCCGGTCGCCGCGACGCCGTGCGCAACCTGCCACGAAACGGGTCGGGCGTTCTTCGGGGTGACCATGGTCACCCGCCCAACGGCCGCCCAGGACGCCAATCACCCGACGACGGGCGAATGCGGCAGCTGCCATTCGTCGACGACATCGTTCAACGCCGGCGTGAGCGGGATGCCGGCGAATCACATCTCGACCAGCCAGCCGTGCGCACTCTGCCATACGACGCCCGGCAATTACGCCATCGGGACGATGAATCACCTGGGCATTACGAGTGGCTGCGCGCTGTGTCACGCGAGCGGGCTCTCGTTTGCCAACGTGACGCCGGTCTCGCCGCCGCCGACGCACATCCCGACTACGCAGCCCTGCGAGCTGTGCCACTCGCCGACCAAGTTCACCAACTTCGGCGGCGGCTCGATGAACCACGCCGGCATCGCGTCCGGATGCGACAGCTGTCATGCGGCGGGCCGGAGCTTCTTCGGTGTGGCCATCGTTACGCCGCCGGCGACGCACGTTCCCGTCGGTACCGCCGCGTGCGAGGGTTGCCACGCGGCCGGGACGTTCACGACCTTCAGCAACACGCCGATGAATCACGCGCCGGTGGCGGGGGTTCCCTGCGCCAATTGCCACGAAACCGGCAAGACGTTCTTCGGCGCGACCATGGTCACGCGACCTACGCCCGCGCAGGACCCGCAGCACCCGCGCACCGGCGAATGCGGGAGCTGTCACACGTCGACGTCTTCGTTCAACGCCGGCGTGACCACGATGCCGTCGAATCACATCCCGACGAGCCAGCCGTGCTCGCTGTGCCATACGCAGGCCGGCAATTTCGCGGTCGCGACAATGAACCACCAGGGCATCACGGCGGGCTGCGCCACATGCCACGCCACCGGCCTTTCGTTTGCCAACGTGACGCCCGTGTCGCCGCCGCCGACGCACATCCCGACGACGCAGTCCTGCGAGTTGTGCCACTCGCCGACGAAATTCACAAACTTCGCCGGCGGTGCGATGAACCACACGGGCATCTCGTCGGGCTGCACGAACTGCCATGCGAGCGGCAAGAGCTTCTTCGGGGTGACGGTCGTCACGCCGCCCGCGACGCACATTCCGATCGGCGCGGCCGCGTGCGAGAGCTGCCATGCGCCGACCACGTTCACCAATTTTGGCGGCACGGTGATGAATCACGCGCCCGTCGCGGGCACGGCCTGCGCGACGTGTCACGCAAGCGGCAAGAGCTTCTACGGCGTCAAGATCGTGACGCCGCCGGCGATGCACCTCCCGTTCGGGACTGCGGCATGCGAAACGTGCCACGCCCCCACGACGTTCACGAACTTCGGCGGGACGACAATGAATCACGCCGCGGTGAGCGGGACGGCCTGCGCCACGTGCCACGAAACGGGGAAGAGCTTCTACGGCGTCACGATCGTCACACGGCCGACGAAGGCGCAGGACCCGAACCACCCGGCGACCGGCGAATGCGGCACCTGCCACACCTCGACCGTGTCCTTCAACACCGGCGTCACGCCGATGCCGCCGAACCACATCCCGACGAGCCAGCCGTGTGCGCTGTGTCACACGACACCGGGGAACTACGCCGTCGCGACGATGAACCACCAGGGCATCACCAGCAGCTGCGCAACCTGCCACGCGAGCGGCCTGTCGTTCGCGAACGTGACGCCGGTCTCGCCGCCGCCAACGCACGTTCCGACGACTCAGCCGTGCGAGCTGTGCCACTCGCCATCGAAGTTTAACAACTTCGGCGGCGGAGCGATGAACCATGCCGGCATCACCTCGGGCTGCGCGAGTTGCCATGCGAGCGGCAAGAGCTTCTTCGGAGTAACGGTCGTCACGCCGCCGGCAACGCACATCCCGACGGGCGGAGCGGCATGCGAAAGCTGCCACTCCACGACGACGTTCACGAACTTCGGCGGCACGGCGATCAACCATGCTGCTGTTTCCGGCCTGCCCTGTGCGACTTGCCACGAGGCGGGCAAGAGTTGGTACGGCGTCACTATCGTCACGCGGCCGACGCTCGCGCAGGATCCGAATCACCCGCAGACCGGCGAGTGCGGGACCTGCCACACCTCCACCGTCTCGTTCATGACCGGCATCACCACGATGCCGTCGAACCACATTCCGACGACGCAGCCCTGCGCGCTATGCCACACGACGCCGGGCAACTACGCCGTCGCGACGATGAACCACCAAGGGATCAACAGCGGTTGCGCGACCTGCCATGCGAGCGGCCTCTCGTTTGCCAACGTGACGCCCGTGTCGCCGCCGCCGACGCACATCCCGACCGCGCAACCCTGCGAGGTTTGCCACTCGCCGACGAAATTCACCAACTTCCGCGGCACGGCGATGAACCATGCCGGGATCAACTCCGGCTGCGCGAACTGCCACGGAGCCGGGAAGAGTTTCTTCGGCGTCACGATCGTCACGCCGCCGGCAACGCACCTCCCGATCGGCACCGCCGCATGCGAGAGCTGTCACTCGCCTTCGACGTTCACCAGCTTCGGCGGCACGTCGATGAATCACGCGGCGGTGAGCGGCACGACGTGCGCCACTTGTCACGAGGCCGGGAAGAGCTGGTACGGCGTCACCATCGTCACACGGCCCACGCTCGCGCAGGACCCGAATCACCCGCAAACCGGCGAATGCGGGACCTGCCACACCTCGACGGTGTCGTTCACCAGCGGGATCACGACGATGCCGTCGAACCACATTCCGACGACCCAGCCCTGCGCGCTGTGTCACACGACGCCCGGCAATTTCGCCGTCGCGACGATGAATCACCAGGGCATCACCAGCGGCTGTGCGACGTGCCACGCGAGCGGCCTCTCATTTGCCAACGTGACGCCGGTCTCGCCCCCGCCGACGCACGTCCCGACCGCGCAGCCGTGCGAGCTGTGTCACTCGCCGTCGAAGTTCACCAACTTCAGCGGCGGGACGATGAACCACGCCGGCATTACGTCGGGCTGCGCGAACTGCCACGCGAGCGGCAAGAGCTTCTACGGCGTCGCGATCGTCACGCCGCCGGCGACGCACATTCCGTTCGGGACGGCCGCGTGCGAGAGCTGCCACGCGCCGGGCACGTTCACCAATTTCGGCGGCACGGCGATGAATCATGCCGCGGTGACCGGAATGGCATGCGCGACCTGTCACGAAACGGGCAAGAGCTTCTACGGCGTCGCGATCGTCACGCGGCCCACCCTCGCGCAGGACCCGAACCACCCGCAGACCGGCGACTGCGGTACGTGCCACAGCTCGACGGTGTCGTTCACTAGCGGCATCACGTCGATGCCGTCGAACCACATCCCGACCAGCCAGCCATGCGCACTGTGCCACACGACACCGGGGAACTACGCCGTCGCGACGATGAACCACCAGGGCATCACCAGCGGCTGTGCGACGTGTCACGCGAGCGGACTGAGCTTTGCCAACGTCACCCCGGTCTCGCCGCCGCCGACGCACGTGCCGACGACGCAACCGTGCGAGTTGTGTCACTCGCCTTCCAAGTTCACGAACTTCAGCGGCGGGACGATGAACCACGCCGGCATCACCTCGGGCTGCGCGAACTGCCATGCGAGCGGCAAGAGCTTCTTCGGTGTGGCGATCGTCACGCCGCCAGCAACGCACATTCCGATCGGCGCGGCGGCGTGCGAGGGTTGCCACTCGGCGACGACGTTCACCAACTTCAAGGGCACGGCGATGAATCACACGCCGGTGGCCGGCATGACATGCGCGACGTGCCACACCACGGGGATGAGCTGGTATGGCGTGACGATCGTGACGCTGCCGACCACCGGTCACATCCCCAATCCGACGAGTCTCGACTGCAAGGGATGTCACACGTCGACGACGAGTTTCACGCAGCACACGATGAATCACACCGGCATTACCAGCAACTGCACGCAGTGTCATGGCGGTCAGTATCCGGACGTCAGGAGCAAGCCCAAGGATCACCCGCCGACGAACGCCGATTGCTCGCAGTGTCATAACACGACGTCGTTCGACAAGCGCGCGTCGGCGAGCACGAAGCCTGCCGCGGCGAGAGCTGGCGCAACCAAGCCGGTGCACGCGACGACGTCGGCCTCGACGCCTGCTACGGCCAACCTCGCGGCAACGACGGGCACCGCGCGAAGCGTACCGGGCGCGAGTCCCACGTCGCCGACGAGCACAAGCGGCGCATCCCCGGGTTTGCGCGCTTCGACTCATAACCGGGTGATGCCAGGGACCTGTGCGAGCTGCCATAACGGAGCGACCGCACCCGCTCGGCCCGCGAAGCACCTCGCAACCCAGCTTTCGTGCGACGCGTGCCATCGCACAACCGCGTGGGTGCCGGCCAATTTCAATCACACGGGCGTTCCGCCCGCGGGCTGTGTGAGTTGCCACAACGGTTCCGGAGCGACGGGGAAGGCGGGCAACCATTTCCTCACGATGCGTTCGTGCGACACCTGCCACCGCGTGACTTCATGGCAACCCACGCTGCCGTATCGGCACGTTTCGCCTGCGTACCCGGTGAACCATCCCAACGTGGCGGCGTGCGCGAGCTGCCACGTCGCGAAGAGCGAGCTCATCACCTGGCGCTACCCGAACCTCAAACCCGCTTGCGCCGGCTGTCACGGTCCCACGTTCAGGGGCGGACCGCAGCCACCGCAGCCACAGACTCCGTCGCGCTCCGGACAGGCGCACCGCGTCCAGCAGTAGATGCGCTACAAGACGAGCGACCCGGCTCCAGGTCGTTGCCACGTTCCGCCGGGGCTCTCGACGTGCGCCCTGCGGGTCGAATCGCGAGCGCACGCAACCTCGGATCGACGCCGAACGTCGCAGGTGCGGCTGGCGAGTGCATGGGCATGGATCGTTGCGATCGCCGCCCTCACCATGACGTTCGCCGCCTATGCACAGATCATCGATACGGTCGAAGTCAGGCAGCAGGGCGACGATGCGGTCATCCGCGTCAACTTCGCCGTGCTCATCCAATATCTGCGCCACGTGCCCGCCGAGCACGGAACGGCGGTGCGGATCTTCTTCCAGATCACCGGCGGCGATACCAGCGCTCTCGGTCTGATCACCGAGGAACGCCGACCCCAGCCGACGAACCTGTTGCCGAAATTCCGGGTCATCTATCCCGCGCAAGCGCCGGGCCCGCAGCGCTTCATCGACGTCGTGTTCGACTCCGCGGTGGATTTCCGCGTCTCGCCGCAGGGAAACAGCACGCTTCTCGTTTACGTGCGTCTGTCGCCCGAGAAACTCGAAGAGCTACGTGGAGCCCGAACGCCCGCAGCGGCGGCGCCCGGTGAACCGTCACTTTCGGCGCCATTACCCGGCGAGTCGAAAGCACCGGCGGGAGTGTCGGCGCCCGCGACGACGGTGATCCCCGGCGCGCCCCCGCCCATGCCGACACCCGGTTCGCCCGCGGCCACGCCGCCGGAACGGACGGAGGTGAAGCCGCCGACTGCAGCCTTGCCGTCGCCGCCCACACCACCACAAGAAGGGAAGGCTTCGGCTGCCGTACCGCCAGGAGAGGCACAGGAACTCGCACCTCGCATCGCGGGATCCCCGCCGCCGCTCACACTGCCGCCGCCGACCGTTCTGTCGGGTCCCGTCACGGATATCGACCGCAAGGCGGCGCTCGATGTCGCCGACGCGCGCGGGGCGCTCTTGAGCGGCAGCAACGACAAGGCGATCGTCGCGCTCAACCGTGCGCTCGAGCTTCCGCCGAATGCGTATTCTCCGGAAGCGCAGGAGCTCATGGGCATCGCGCGCGAGCGCAACCTCGACGTGGGCATGGCGAGGGCCGAATACCGCACGTACCTTGAGCGCTATCCCGATGGACCCGGCGCCGTTCGCGTACGCGACCGGCTGAATGCGTTGCCCGCGAAAGCGGGCGAAGCCGCCGCCCGACGACCGACGACGTCGCGACCGCTCGCGTTGCCGCCGCCCACGGTCGTGAGTGGAGCGCCGAGCGATATCGACAAGCAGGCGGCGGCCGACGTCGCCGACGCGCGCAGCTCACTCATGGGCGGCGACTATGAAAAGGCAGTGGTGTCCCTCAACCGCGCGCTCAACCTGCCGCCCAATGCGTATTCGCAGGAGGCGCAGGAGCTGATCGGGATCGCTCGCGAGCGCAACGGCGAGTTCGCCAAGGCGCTCGCCGAATACGAGCTCTACCTCAAGCTCTATCCCGAAGGTCCGGGCGCAGCCCGGGTCCGCGAGGATCTGAACGCGCTTGCGGTGCCCCCGCAACCGATGGGTGGTGCGATCCCATCCGAAGCAGGGAGTGCAGCGCCGGTGTTGACCGCGTGGGGCAGCCTGGCGCAGTACTACTACGGCGGTCAGTCTCAGATCAACAACACCCGGACCATCACGACGCCTGCCACCGGCGCGACGACGCTCGAGACCGCCCAGATCTCCGGCACCGACCAATCGCAGCTCGTCAACAACGTCGACCTCACAGCACGCTACCGAGACGGGAACTGGGACAGCCGCTTCGTCTGGCGCGACCAATACGTGTTGAACTTTCTCAGGAACGGCCACAATCAAACGTACCTCAATGCGCTGTACGGCGAGACGCGCTACCTGCCGGGTCAGCTGATGGCGCGGGTCGGCCGGCAGTCTTCGACCACGGGCGGCATTCTCGGGCTCTTCGATGGCGTCGTCGGGAGCTGGGGATTCCTTCCGAACTATCGCGTCAACGCGGTGGTCGGCCAACCGGTGCCGGCGACGTTCAACACGAACTCGACTTTCTACGGCGCGAGCGTCGAGGCCGACAAGCTCGGCGACCGGTTCGGCGGCGACGCCTTCGCGATCTGGCAGGTGGCTTCGGGACAGACGGACCGGCTGGGTTTAGGCGGCGAGCTGCGCTATTTCGACCCGGACCGGAACCTCTACTCGATGGTCGATTACGATCCGGTGTTCCACGCCGTCAATATCGGCATGCTCCAGGGAACCTGGCAACTCCCTTCGCTCACCTCGATCAACTTTCTTGTCGATTATCGTCGCACGCCGACGCTCCAGCTCACGAACGCCCTTGTGGCGTATCCGGGCGTCTCGCTGTCGACGCTGATTCAGCAGCAGGGGGTCGATGCCGTTCGCGGTCAAGCCAAAGCGCTGACGCCCCTGACCAAGCAGGCCCTGATCGGCGTCACGCAGCAGGTTTCGTCGCAATGGCAGCTCGGCTTCGACGCGCGCTGGTCGTCGCTTACTGGCACGCCGCCGTTCCAGGACCTGCCGGCGACGCCCGGATCCGGGAGTGTCTGGACGTACACCCTGCAGGCGATCGGCAGCGGGCTCACGAAGCTGCAGGACATCCTCGTGTTGAACGGCGGATGGCTCACCAGTGCCAAGCTCAAGGCGGAGAACGCGAGTGTCGACTATCGCTTCGTCCCGATCGGCAACCTGACGCTCGAGCCGTTGTTCGGCTGGTATCACCAGACGGACGACCAAGGCTCGCGCGCGACACGGTATTCCCCCGGCCTGCGCCTGTCGTACCGCCTGCTCAACCGCTTCACGATCGAAGGCCAGTTCAATCTCGAGCGCACGACCACGCAGACCGATCAGACCAACGATACCGTGCGGCGCATCTTCTGGTACCTCGGCTGGCGCTGGGATTTTTAAGCCCATGAGCAACCCCGTCGTCCATTGCAAGCGTCGTCGGCGATGAATCGTTCTCAACGCATCGGGCTCGTCATCGTCACCGCGGCGAGCGCGGTCATGTGTGCGGCCATCCTCGCAACCTATCTCGGTCGGGACCAAGCGCCTGCGCCGGCCACGATCGGGATGCCGCCACCGGGAGTGACGACGGGTGACAGGCAGTCCACCCCGGCGGGACGCAGCGCCGCACCGCCGCTCAACCAGCTCGTCGACAAGCTCGCTGCGAGAATGCGCGACGCGCCCAACGATGGACAGGGCTGGGCGTTGCTCGCGCGCACGTACGCGCAGCTCGAGCGGTACCCCGAGGCGCTGGAAGCCTTCGCCCACGCGGCGCGACTCCTGCCCAACGATCCGGTGCTGCTCGCCGACTTCGCGACCGCGTCGGCGGAGCAGAAGGGATCATGGCAAGGCGAACCTTCGAAGCTCGCCGCCGCGTCGCTCGCGGCCGGTCCGAACGAGCCGCGCGCGCTGGTGGCAGGCGGTCACGCCGCCTTCGAGAGGCATGACTATGCCAACGCGCTTGCGCTGTGGCAGAAAGCCGAGCCGCTCATTCGGGACGATCCCGACCGGAGCGCAGCCGTGCGCGCGGACATCGAGGGCACGCGGGCGCTCGTCGCACAAGGCTCGAAGTCCGGGCCGACGAAGACGAAGCCATCCTCCGGTGCCCGCTAGGTCCAGTGGCGTTTTCGGGCTGTGACGTCTTGCAGGTCGACTGCGCTGCGTGCCCCGAGGTGTGCCGATAGGACGCGAGCGCGCCAACTTGCGCTGTAGATGACTTGCCTTCCTTTTTCGCGGCCGTGAACACCTGAGCATACTGCGTGGGACAGCCGGCGGGACGGGTTGCGCGCCCGCCGGGTTTCGACCTCGCTCGCGAATAGCGATTACCGCAGTCGGCACAAGTCAGGGGGCCTCCATAAGCAATGCGGATCCTCCGGCGCTCGGAATTTGTTTCCACCGCGACGCTTCCGTGGGTGTACGGCGCAGGGTGTGGGTTACGTCTTGCCCGGCGGCTCGCCTCTTATCGGCGCATGACCGCCGCGATGCGGGCCAAGCGTAACCTCACCGGCAGCCGCGAGGGAAGCGCGTTTCCAGGGAGTGCGAAGCGGTTCGCTTGACATGGCGACCACAATGTGGAAAAAACTCCCACGTGAATCGAACGCCGCCGACACCGGGCACGCCGGACGCCGAACTTGTCGCCGCGGTCGAACTGATCCTAAGGCCGCTCGCGCGCCTGTTTCTCGAGCAGGGCCTGGTTTTCCCGACGGTCGAGGAGTTGCTGAAATCCGCCTACGTGCGCATCGCCAACGAGGAGTTCGGTCTGGACGAGGAGCCGCCGACCGACAGCCGTGTCAGTGTGCTCTCCGGCGTCCACCGCAAGGACGTGCGGCGGCTCAAGGAGGCGGCCAAGACGTCGCTTCCGCGAATCATCACGCCGCCATTCGCGTCGGAGGTGGTCACGCGCTGGATCAGCGACGCGCGCTACCTCGACGCACGCGGAGGGCCGCGCGTGCTTCCGCGTACTGCCGAGTCACCCGCACCCTCGTTCGATGCGCTGGTCGCGAGCATCAGCACCGATGTGCGGCCGCGCGTCTTGCTCGACGAGCTGGTGCGCGTGGGCGTCGCGCAGGTGACCCCGGATGGCAGCGTGGAGCTCCTGGTTTCCGCCTTCGTCCCGCAGAAGGACCGCAGCCAGCGGCTGTTCTACTTCGGGCGCAACATCCACGATCACCTGGCGGCGTGCGTGCACAACCTCACGCGCCGCGAGTCTTCGATGCTCGAGCAGAGCGTGTTCTCCTTCGAGTTGTCCGACGCGTCGGTTGCTCGCGTCGCCGAGTTGACCCGGCAGGAATGGAAAAAAGTCGTCGGGCGACTGATCCGCACCCTCGCGAACTGCGAGGAACGCGATCGCATTGCAGGCCGAACCTCCCGCCGAATGAATATCGGCATGTACTTCTTTCATGAATCTGCGGACAGCCCCGCCTCGCACGGTCCACCGCGAGCGGGCGGCCCCGCACCAGCTTCGGGCCGCGCAGGGGGAAAGGCGCGGCCTGCGAGGAGAGGCAGATGATGCAAATGCGATTCGGGCGCTGGTCACTCGTCGTGGCGTCGGTGCTGGTGCTGATTGCGCCGCTGGCCATCGCCGTCGGCACCGGCGGCACGGGTGTCATGGCTTATGTGCGCGGGGCGCTCACGCGGTCGCCGGCCATCACGGTGAGCGGGGTGACGTTCGACACCTCGGAGGCTGCGATCACCATCAACGGCGAGACGCATGGGTCGGACGATCTGCTGCCCGGCATGGTCGCCGGTATCACGGGGCGTGTGAACCCAGGGCAGCAGACCGGCGTCGCGCAAACGATCGATGTGACCCGCATGGTGTTCGGCCAGGCCATCCGCGTCGGCACAGGAGGCACCGGAGTGATGGCGGTCGGCGTGTATGTCGTGCCGCGCACGGACGTCGTTTTTGCCGGGTTCGATTCGCTCGACCAACTTGCCTCCGGCGACACGATCGACGTCTACGGGTATAGCGACGGCCTCTCCGGCAACATACAGGCGACGCGCATCGAGCGCACGGCGCCGGGGAGCTTTGTCGAGTTGCGCGGGATCGTGACGTCGCTGACCGGGACGACATTCGTGCTGCAGGGCGTGACGGTCGACTACTCGGCGGCGCAACTCGTCGGATTCACGAGCGCGCTCGCTGTTGGTGACTGGGTTTCGGCACGCGGGACCGCGGGCAGCCAAGGCATCGCGGCGGCCACGGTGACGGCGGAACCGCCCGACTACGCCAAGAACGGAGCCGAAGCCGAGGTCGAGGATGCGATCAGCGCGATCATCGCCCCTTCGGTGTTCGTCGTGGACGACTACGAGGTCGATGCCACCAACGCCACGTTCACTGGCGGCACGGCTGCGGACCTGGCGCTCGGCCGTGTCGTGCACGTCGAAGGCAAATTCGTGGACGGCGTCGTGAAAGCGAAGTCGGTCGAATTCGACGACGAGGCAAGCGACGACAGCACGGAGGCAAGCGGCGGCGACGACAGCACGGAGGCAAGCGGCGGCGCCGACGTCGACGGATCGATCACGGCCGTCAACTCGCCGACCAGCTTTGTGGTCGGACATACGAACGTCGACGCGAGCAACGCGACGTTCGTGAACGGCCAGGCAAGCGATGTCGCCGTGGGGCGTGAAGTGCATGCAGTCGGTACCCGCGACAGCAGCAAGACGCTGCACGCATCGCGCGTGACCTTCGTCACGAAAGGTTCCACGGACGGCCCGGCGAACGGAAAGATCGAAGGCAAGGTCGCGACCGTGAGCGCGCCGGGCGTTTTCGTCGTGCGTTCGACGACCATCGATGCGCGGAACGCCACGATTCGCGGCGGCAGTCTCGCGAAGGTGCGTGTGGGGACGGAGATCCAGGCCGTCGGCGCCTTCCAGGGCGGTGTCTTTGTCGCGACGAAGCTCGCATTCGACGATTGAACCCGACGGGCGGGCGAGCGTGAGCTTGCCCGCTCGCCAACCAGCCCGGCCACCGACGGATGAAACGCTAATTGCACCAGTCGAGTCACCCCCATCACGTCTATCGTGGGACGCCTGCCAAGTCTCCGATTCGGGCAGAAACTCCCACACACAGGAGCGCGGCGGACAGCTTCAGTGTGAACCTTCCGATAGAATTATCGAGCGGCAGAAGACTCGCTCTGGTTCCGGGGAGAAAAGCATGTCCGCACCTCGACGACTCACAGTGCATCGCCTCGCAGCCGCAGTGTCGATGCGCATTCGTCACGCGTTGTTCTGGGCTGCAGCCGGCGCACTGATCGCGGGCTGTGCCGCCGTTCCCAGCCCGAACGAAACCACGGGTTGGCGCGACCCCGACTTCAAAGGTCCGCCGTTCGGCAAGCTCTTCGTCGTCGGCCTGAGCGCGCAGAGCCTCATCGATCAGCGCGGGTTCGAAGACCTCATGGTGTCGACGCTGCGAAGCGCAGGCATTGCCGCGGTTCCGGGCTGGCAGTTCGTGCCGCCCGATCGCACGCCGGACCAGGCGATCATGCGTGCAGCGGTTGAACGGTCGGGGGCGGATGCCGTGCTCCTCGTGCGGCTGTCGAGCTTCACGACGGAGACGAGCGTTGGCTACGGCGTCGTCGGGGACACAGTCGCAACCGGTCCCGACATGTACAGCGGATGGTACGCGCCGGGCATCGTCACCGACAGCTATCAGGCCGCGACGATCTACACCACGTTGTTCAATGTCAGGTCAGGACGCCCGGTGTGGACCTTCAACCCGCCGACTTACAGCCCCGCAACGCTCAAGCAGGATGCGCCGCGCTACGCGAACGAAGTCGTGGACCGGCTGCTCTCGAGCGGACTCGTTGCAACGTTCTGATGGGCCTCCCGGGCGCTGTCCTTCGGGTTGCCCTATCGGTTGCGTTCGAGCCCACTCTCATCTGACCGCTGCAGCGCCTGATAGCGTTCTATCACCTGGCGGGCATTGAACAAGAGGCGTTCACGTCCGAGGCGTGCGTCGAACCCGGATCGGCGCACCATCTCCAGCACGCCGGGATTCAACGCGGCAAACCAGACCACGATGCCGGCCGCGGTCACGCGCTTCTCACGCTCCATCAACTCAAGCAGTGCCGAGTATTCGAGATCCGACACGCGGCTCATGTCCACCGCCAGGACGCGCGGCTTGTACTGCGCCGCGAGAGCCTCGATCCGCTCCGCCACGTATTGCTCGTTGACGAAGAAGAGGCGTCCCTCGGGCCGCACGATGAGCAAACCCTCGAAAGTCTCGTCGTCCGGATGTTCGGGGGAGAGCGGCCTCAGCACATCGGCGCCGCGCTTGCGGCCGATGACCGAGACGCGGGGGTGCGCAGTCTGGCTCGCCAGTCCAATCATCGACACGACGATCGCGACCAGGATGCCCTTGAGCGTGCCGAGGAACAGGACGCCGACGCAGGCGACGAGCGCCCAGCCGAACTCCATCATTCGCACCATGCGGATGGCACGGAATTCCGCCGGCGCGATGAGACCGATCGAGTAGACGATCACGATCGCGGCGAGCGTGGCGTTCGGAAGCAGGCCCAGCAGCGGAGCCAGCAACAGCATCGTCGCCACCGCCGCGGCGACGGTCACCAGCGACGCCTTCTGCGACCGGCCACCCGCGGCGCGTACGACCGCAGTCTGCGACGTGCCGCCGCCTGCCGGCATCGCGCCGAAGAACGCGCCCCCGAGATTGCCGGCGCCGGTCGCGATCAGTTCGCGATTGGCATTGATGGGGGGATCGCCGGAACGCTGGAAGGCGCGGCCCGCGGCGATGGATTCCGTGAAGCTCATGAGCGCGATGCCGAGCGCGCCTGGGGCGAGTGCCTCGATGAGCGCCGGATCGGGCAGCGTAAGCGAAGGAAAGCCTCTCGGAATCAGACCCACTGTCGACACCCCGAGGCCGTGCAATCCGAAGAACCACGACGCCGCGATCGCGCCTGCCACGGCGACGAGCGGCGCCGGAGAATGCGGCCACAGCCGCTCCATCCCGATCAGGATCAGGAAGGTCGCCACGGCCACCGCAAGCGTGATGAGCGAGGTGTTGGGAACCTGCTGCGCGACGTGCAGAAGATCGGCGAAGAAGTTCTGCTTGTCGATGTGGACGCCGAGAAGCTTCGGCACCTGGTCGAGCACGATCACGAGCCCGATGCCGGCCTTGAAGCCGACGAGGACCGGAGTGGATATGAAATTCGCGACGAAACCCAGGCGCAGCAGGCGCGCGAGGATCAATATCACGCCGACGAGCGCGGTCAGCGTCGCGGTCGCCGTGACGAGCTTTGCCGGGTCGCCATCCGGCACGACGAGCCCGAGTTGCGTCCCGGTGAGAATCGCCAGCGTGGTGGTCGAGCTTACGCTCAGGACGCGCGACGAGCCCAGCACGGCGTAGATGAGCATCGGGACGAACGCCGTGTAGAGGCCGACCGCCACTGGCAGACCGGCGACCGTCGCGTACGCCATCGCTTTCGGCAGCACGACCGCCGCCGCTGTCAGGCCCGCGACGAGATCGAAGCGAAACGAGATACCGCCGGGCTCGGGCGATGGTGTTTCCGGGGTGGTGGAATTCAACGTCATTGCTTTTTCGGGAGGGCGTACCCGCAGGTTCGAACAAGGCGAAATTACGCGACCCGTCGAGCATAGTCGAGCCTGCCATCGCCCGTCACCTTCGCCCGCGAACCGGTCCTGCCGGCATCGCTGACCCGCGAGGCCAGGCGTCGACGATCCACGCTTGAATCGCGGATCCGCATCGAATCGCTCAAGACGAACGATGAAGTCACCCCGGCGTCGACGTCGGAGCGCTGGAACTGCCCGCTGCAGCGGCGCTCGTCCACCGGTTCAAGAGCGGCGCAACAGCGCGCGCCGATCGCTAGCGGGTCGGCACGAAACGGTCCATGAATCCAGCGTCGGAGCGGCGAACGCTGAAACCGATTCCGCGGGACCGGACCGAACTAATGCGCGCGTGCCGGCGCTATGGCGCCATGACGCGCCACGACCGCGCGCACGCAATCGCGGAGCTTATGGAGTTCGCGCGACTTGTCGAAAAATCCCTGGGCGCCGAGCTGCAGGCAGCGGTCCTTGTATTGCGGAAAAGCGTAGTTGGTGAAGACGATAATGCTCGACTTGGGCGGTCGTTCATCGGGCGTGACTGACTTGAGCACGCCGATGCCCGTCCCTGCCTTGAGCTGAAGATCGAGGACGGCAACGTCCCAGCCGATGTGCCGCAGCAGCGAAATCGCTTCCGCTTCCGTCTCCGCGTAGCCGATGACCTCGATGTGCTCGATCTCCGACAGCGCCTCGGCGAGGCGCATACGGATCGACTCCGAGTCCTCGATCAAGATCACCCGGACCTTTCCCTGGGGGTGAAAGCCGAAAGGCATGGTGCAAACCCCTGTCGACGCTGGGCCTCCGATATGGGGCCCTTGCCACGGTCCGATCCTGGGCCCCTCGTGCTGGTTCGATCCTGCCATGCCGTCCGACACGCTGAATGTCGGCCGGGCTCCGAAGGTGGGGTAGGTCGCAGCCAGCAACGTGCGGACGACACCCCTTGTCGGCAGGCCTCGCAAAGCCCCGAACGCCGCCTTTGCGCCCCCGGGGGCCAGGTTGTCCGGGCGAGCGAAATCGGACGGCGCCTCGTCGATGGCCCCGGCTACGCACGCCTAGGCGGCCCCAGACCCGGCGACGCCGTGAAGATGCCCGTCGTAGGCGTGGCGTCGTACGCTCGAATCGGCGCTCGTCCGATGCCGAAGTCGATCGCCATGTGGGAGCGTGGAGGGAATCTTTCACCCTAACGGAAAGGTGTCCTCATGGCGCGCAAGTAGGGCAAGACCGCGCAGGCAAAGGTCAAGAAAGCGATGGAGGAGCGAAAGCGGGGCACGCTGAGGAGCGGGCGGTCGGGTAAGAAGGTGACGAGCCGCAAGCAGGCGATCGCGATCGGGCTGTCGGAAGCGCGAAAGCGGGGCGCAAAGGTACCCAACAGAAAGACCGCCTGACGCGGGCTTGCTGTTGCCGCTACGGTCAGGACTCGACGAGACTCGCGTCGCGGCTTCGGCGTGGGCGTGGAGCCAGGTGTGCCAGCCGACGCGGTCGCAGGGTGCGCCGCTCGCTGCGGTCGCCCGATGATGGAACCGGCTCGAAGAAGATCCACCAGATCTGCGGGAAGCGCTCCGCGAGCGCGTGCTTGCAATCGCCGATCGAGCGCATCATTGCCGCGGCGTCGAGCGAGCTCTTGAGCCGCGCCTGAATGGCCACGACGAGGTACTCGCCGTGCTGCATCGTGACCAGCTTGACGACCTCGACGATGTCCTCTCGCTCGTTGAGCACGCGGCGAATCGCGCGGCGCGTTCGCGGCGAAGCACTCTCGCCGATGAGCAGGCTCTTGATTTCGATCGCGAGTCCCGACGCGACGCCGATCAGCACCACGCCGATCAGCATGCTTCCGACCGCGTCGTAGAGCGAATTCTTCGTCACGACCGACATGGCGACAGCGGCGAGCGCGACGCTAAGCCCGCATACTGCAGCGACGTCCTCGCCCAGCACGACGATGAGCTCACTGTGGCGTGTCTCGCGAAACCAGCGCCACAGCGTGTTCGAGCCGCGCGCCTTGGCGATCTCCTTGAGGGCGACCCTTAACGACATGCCTTCAGCAAGCATCGACAGCAGGATGATCGACACCGCGAGCCAGGGGAGCTCGATCGTCGCCGGGTTGCGCAGCTTGTAGTAGCCTTCGTAAATCGAAAGGATGCCGCCGAGGCTGAACAGCAGCAGCGTCACGACGAACGACCAGAAGTACGTCGCGCGTCCGTGCCCGAGCGGGTGGCGCGCCGATGGCGGCGCGCGTGCCTGCTTTCGTCCGAGCAGCAGCAGTGCTTCGTTGCCGGAATCGGCGACCGAATGGAAAGCTTCCGCGAGCAGCGCGCCCGAGCCCGTGAAGATCGCGCCGACGAGCTTCATCGCCGCGATCGCGACATTCGCGCCAAGAGCGTAGTAGATCGATAGCGCGGTATCGGGGCGACCCGGAGAAGCGAGTGCATCCATCGAGGCGACCTCTTGAGGAGGAGGCTTCGACGATACAAAAGGCTGCGCGCGTCGGACGTCCGGGTCGCGCCGAAACGAATGTCGGAATCCGGCGCGGCTTACCGGGGCAATCGTTCCGCCAACGGCGTGATCCGCGCTCCCCAAGCGTCGCCGTCCGTCGGAGTAGCATACAAAACTCGGCGCCACGCGTTGCATTTCCGCTCAAACCGGACTAGATTTGTGATACGATTCAAATACTTTTGCGGGCGAGCCGAAGGCCTTTCTGAAAAATTTTCTGAAGAATCGAAGCGAAGAGGGCGTTGTCGCCCCGTGGAGTCGAAAGAGCGTCCGCGAACGTCTGCCGGGCAGCCGGGCGGACGATGGGAGTAGCGGCAAGTCAATGGCTTAGAACAACGGCACCGAACTTGCTTCGACGCCGGTCTCATCGCTTGTTTGGGGGGAAATGATGTCTGCCGCCCAGTTGCGTCCCGCAGCGGCCTCGACCGTCGTGTCGGAGCTCGCGTTCGCCCGCGCGCAGCGCAATACGGTCCTGATCGTCGACGACCTGTTTTCGAGCCGTCTCCTGCTCGCGGAAATCGTCCGCCAGATCGACGGCAAGCTCAACCTCGAGCTCTTCGACACGCCCTCGCGCGCGCTCGAATACGCCCGCAACAACCGCGTCGACATCGTCCTCACCGACTACAAGCTGCCCGAGTTCGACGGCATCGAGCTCGTGAAGCAGCTGCGCGCCCTGCCCCACTGCGTCGATGTCCCGATCGTCGTCATCACGGTGGTCGACGATCGCAAGATTCGTTACGACGCGCTCGAAGCCGGTGCGACCGACTTCCTGATCAAGCCACTCGACGATCACGAAACGCGCGCGCGGTGCGCGAACCTGCTCGAGCTGCGCCGTCACAAGATCGTCCTATCCGACCAAGCGCGGGTGCTCCAGTACCAGGTCGACAAGTCGGTGGCCGAAATTCACGAGCGTGAGCTCGAGACCCTCGCCAAGCTCGCGAAGGCCGGCGAGTTCCGCGACAAGACGACCGGCAATCACCTCATGCGGATGGCGCGGTACTCGGCGCTGACCGGCCAGCATCTTGGTCTCGGTGCGGAGACCGTGCACGTTCTCGAAGTCGCCGCGCCGATGCACGACATCGGCAAAATCGGCATTCCCGATTCGGTGCTGCTCAAGGAAGGCCCGCTCACCCGCGACGAAGAGGAAGTGATGCGCACGCATCCGCGCATCGGCTACGACATTCTCAAGGGCAGCCCGTCGAAATACCTGTCGATGGGCGCCATCATCGCCCTCGGCCATCACGAGAAGTTCGACGGCTCCGGCTATCCGAACGGCCTCCACGGCGAGGACATTCCGCTCGTGGCGCGCATCGTGGCCGTCGCCGACGTGTTCGACGCGCTCGTATCGGAGCGCCCGTACAAGCACGCCTGGCCGCTCGACGAAGGCGTCGAGTACCTGAAGTCGCAGCGTGGCCGCCATTTCGATCCGCGCTGCGTCGACGCGTTCCTCGCCGACCGGTCGAAGATCGAGGCGATCATCGCCGAGCTCGGCGACTAGCGCATCCGTTCAAGACGGTCGTGCGCCGGGTCGCCGCGCGGCCTTGGGCCGCACAAGGGTAGTCGATCGGTTCCTCGATTTCGCGCGCAGTGCGCTGGACCACGCCGGCGTCCCCTGTCGCAGCATTGGTTTCGAAATCACCCTGACTGCCGGATCGCGAACATCGGGCGCGCTGCGGCGGTCGTCAACGAAACGAACGCGCTGGGCTGTCGGCGGTCGCTCAACGGTTTCGGTGTCGGCATGTCGTCGTTCAGGCACCTGAAGCACCTGCACCGTGGATCTCATCACGATCGACGGCAGCGTCCGCGACATACTTACTGATCCGATCGACAGGCGCCATGGTCGAGGCGATCCACCGCATCGGCCACGTGATCGGCGAGCGTGCCACGGCAGAATGTGTCGAGTCGCTCCTCGTCCGCGCCAAGGCGCTCGGGGTGGATTACGTCCAGGGCTTCGCCGCAGCAACGCCGCGTCCCTTCGACGCAGCGGGGACGCATGACGCGACGGAAGGGTCCCTCAAGGCGGCGCTGCCGTAGCGATTCTCGCGTCCATCGCGGGGCGCCCCCGAAGGGAGGTCCCCGCACGTTGCATACGCGGGCGTTGGCGATAAAATGAAGAGGTGGACGCCAAGGCGGCGGGGAAGGACACGCGCCGCGATGGAAAGGACAGTTGCGATGAGACGCTGGACCCGGCTCCTGCCCGTTCTGGCCCTCGCCGCCTGCGCTCAGGCGCCGGTGGCGCCGCCGCCGTCGCTCTTCAGCGATCAGCTGTTCCGCGCGCCGTCGCAGACGATCCGGGCCCAGGATGTGTTCGCGATGAGCCCGGCGATGCAGGCGTTTCTCGACCATGACATGGCGCCGCACCTGCTGGCCAAGGGAAGGCAGCAGGGCCTGTTCGAGGCGTTGTACAGCAAGGACCTGTTGAAGCTCGAGTACGACTCGGAAATCACGCGCAACGCGTCCGAGGCCTTCGATGCGCGGACTGGCAACTGTCTGTCGCTCGTCATCATGACCGCGGCGTTCGCCAAGGCAGCGAACCTCCCGGTACGCTACCAGATCGTGCACGTCGACGATACCTGGAGCCGCAAGGGCGATATCTACTTCTCCGTGGGTCACGTCGACTTGACACTCGGCAGGATGCTCGCCGTGGGTAACATCCGAACCCACGAGTCCGACGAGATGATGATCGACTTCCTGCCACCCAAGGACCTGCGCGGGGCCCACTTGAAGACCATCGACGAGCACACGATCATCGCGATGTACATGAACAACCGGGCGGTCGAGGAATTCACGGAGGGCCGACTCGACGACGCCTATTGGTGGGCGCGGGAAGCGGTCCAGCAGGACCCGAAGTTCATGAGCAGCTACAACACGCTCGGGGTCATCTACAAGCTGCACGGCAACTACCCGAACGCGGAGCGGGCGTTTCGCTACGTGCTGGAGCGCGAGCCCGGCAACACGCGCGTGATGGCGAACCTGGCGCCAATGCTGGAAACGATGGGCCAGGTGGCGGAAGCGAAGTCGATGACGCAGAAGATGAACGAACTCGAGCCGTACCCGCCGTTCAGCTACTTCAAGCGTGGGCTCGCGGCGATGCGCGAGCACGACTACAAGTCGGCGCGCGACATGTTCACCAAGGAAATCGATCGCGCGGCCTATTACGACGAGTTCCATTTCTGGCTTGCGGCGGCCTATGTCGGGCTTGGCGACTACGAGCAGGCGCGGAAACACCTGACGATCGCGATCGACACCAGCACGACACGGAAGGAACGCGACATCTACGGCGCAAAGCTCGAGTGGATCGCGTCCAGGCAACCGGTCGTCAAGCAGAAGTCGGCCACCCTCGACAACTGACGGACTGCCGCGGTTCATCGCGCGCGCGACGCCACGGCGCGATTCGCGGCGGCGAAGGCGTTCCTTCCCCTCTCCGATGCCGACGCCGCGCACGCGCTGGACCATCGGTGAAGAGCGCGACGATGGCCGCTGGTTCGCGCCGTCCGCCGAGCGCAACGGCGAGCCCATCCTCGCGGTGCTGCGACGCGTCCTGCCGCCCGCCGGCAAGGTTCTCGAGATCGGAAGCGGCACCGGACAGCACGCCGCCAAATTCGCGGCGGCCCTCCCTCGGCTCGAGTGGCAACCGGCGGAAGCGGATCCGGGCTTCCTGCGCTCGATCGAGCTGTGGACCCGGTTTTCTGGCGCGACGAATATCCTGCCCCCGATGACCTTCGACGTGCAGTCCCAACCCTGGCCGATCACGGCGGCGGACGCCATCGTATGCATCAACGTCCTCCACGTGGCGCCGTGGGCGGTTGCGGGAGCGCTGTTCCAGGGCGCGCGCTTGATCCTGCCGGTGCGAGGCCCGGTCATCCTCTATGGACCGTATCGCCGCGCCGACCGCGCGACCGCCCCGAGCAACGACCAGTTCGACGCGGCGCTTCGAGCGCACGATGCCCGTTGGGGTCTGCGTGCCATGGAAGACGTATCCGACGTGGCCGCCGCCGCGGGCTTCATCCTCGACGAGATCACCGAGATGCCGGCGAACAATCTGACGCTCGTTTTCCGGCACACTCACGCATTGTCTCCCCCGCCCTCTTGAGCCAGGTTCCCCATGGACAACGAAACGTTCAATCTCAGCATTCGCAAGTTCCTGAAGATGGTCGGCGTGCAGTCGCAGCGCGAGATCGAGCAGGCGGTGGATCGCGGGCTCACGGCACGCACCATCGCGGGCAACGAAACCTTTCCCGTCACCATCATCCTGGCGGTCGATGGGCTCAATATCAACGTGCGGTTCGAAGGCGACATCAAGCTCGAATAGCCCGCCACGCCGACAACTCGCGGGCGATGCCGCAATCGCTTCCGCTCGTCTGGGCCCTGCCGTTCGCGGGGCTCCTGTTGTCGATCGCGTTCATCCCGCTTGTCGCACCCAAGTTCTGGCACGCGCACTACGGCAAGATCGGGTTCGCCTGGGCGCTGGTGTTCGTGCTGCCGTTCGGCTACGTGTTCGGGCGTGCAGAGGCGATGCATGCAGTCGCGCACGCGCTGGTCGAGGATTTCGTTCCTTTCATCGTGGTACTGCTCGCCCTGTTCACGATTGCGGGCGGCATCGGGCTTCGCGGGGGGTTCGGTGGCACGCCGCTCCGGAACGCGGGTGTTCTGGCTGCGGGTGCAGCGCTCGCGAGCTTCATGGGGACGACCGGTGCTTCGATGCTTCTCATCCGGCCGCTCCTCGCGGCGAACGAGCACCGCGCGCGTCGCGCCCACGTCGTCGTGTTTTTCATCCTGCTGGTCGCCAACACCGGCGGCGCGCTTTCGCCGCTCGGCGATCCGCCGCTGTTCATCGGCTTCCTGAAGGGCGTCGATTTCTTCTGGACGACGCGGCACCTCGCACTGTCGACGCTCGTGATCACCGTCGCATTAATCGCGTTGTTCATCGCGCTCGACACCTGGTTCTTTCGGCGCGAGCACAAGCGAGCGCCGGACACGCCGGGGTTTGCGCTCGAGGGCGGAGCCAACCTTGTCCTGCTCCTCGCCGTCGATGGGGCGGTGCTGATGTCGGGACTGTGGCAACCCGGGATTCAGTTCGACGTTTTCGGCGCCACCCTGCCGCTGCAGAACCTGGTGCGTGACGTGCTGCTCGTGGCGCTCGCGGCCGCGTCGCTGGCGCTGACGCCCGCCGGGCTACGCGCACGTAACAAGTTTCACTGGGAGCCGATCCTCGAAGTGGCAAAGCTGTTCGCCGCGATCTTCGTCACTATCGCGCCGGTGATCTGGATGCTCCAGGCCGGGCAGAGCGGCGCGCTGTCCTTCATCGGCACGTTCGTGAGGGACGACCAGGGACAGCTCAACAACGTCCGCGTCTTCTGGGCGACGGGTATCCTCTCTTCGTTCCTCGACAACGCGCCGACCTATCTCGTGTTCTTCAATCTCGCAGGCGGCGACGCCGCCCACCTGATGGGGCCGATCGCGACGACGCTCCTGGCGATGTCGATGGCTGCGGTGTACTTCGGCGCCCTCACCTACATCGGCAACGCGCCGAACCTGATGATCAAGGCGATCGCCGAGGACCTGGGCGTCGCGATGCCGAGCTTCTTCGCGTACCTGTTCTACGCTTCGCTGGTGCTCGTTCCGCTGCTCGTCCTCGTGTCCGTGCTATTCCTATGAAAGCATGGGGGCAGCAGATCGGCGGATCGGGACAGAAGGCGGGGAAAACGCAGCTCGCCCCGCAAGAATGCGTTTCGGCGCCCGAAACCGGCACTTTGCCGGGAAACCGCCCATTCGACCGCCGGCACGCTATCCTTGAAAACGGGCCAACCCGAGGGGACACAATGCGTTTCGACCTTATCGCACTGAGCGTGTGCGCCTGCCTCGCCGCACCCGCGTTCGCCCAATCGCCGGCTCAAGCGCCCTGCGCGGGGCCGGAATACCATCAGTTCGACTTCTGGATCGGCGAGTGGGACGTCTTCTCCCCGGACGGCAACAAGGCCGGCGAGAACCGCATCGAGGTCATCGCGAGCAAGTGCGCGCTGCTCGAGAACTGGACGAGCGCCAAGGGCAGCGAGGGCAAGAGCCTCAACAGCTACGACGCCACCGACCGCAAGTGGCATCAGCTCTGGGTCGATGCCACCGGCGGCCGCCTGGACCTCGCGGGCGGGCTGGTCGGCGCGAGCATGGTGCTGAGTTCCGTCGCACCCGTGCCCGATCGCACCGGCGCAGCGATCATCCACCGCATCACCTGGACGCCGAATTCGGACGGCACGGTGCGGCAGCACTGGCAGACGTCGGAAGACGGAGGAAAGACGTGGAAGACCGCGTTCGACGGCAAGTACGTGCGCCGGCGCGAACGTTTTCGCTGGGGGACGATTGCTGCGGGCGACGGCCCTTCAGCCGACGACGAGCAGGTGCACGCGGTACGGGCCGTGAGCGCCCAGAACGATCGTCTGCTCGATGTCGCCGGTCCGCGAGGGGCCTGAGACGAGGTTGACCGCGCGCGGCATCGCCGGCAGCTCGCTTCGGATCAGGGCGAACGCCTCCTCCATCCCCGAGACGATCCGCGCGGCGCGCACGACGGCAATGTGCGTCGACGGCAGCAGCATCGATCCGGTCGGTGTGTCGCGCCCGGTCACGAACACCAGCGTCCCCGTCTCGGCGATGCCGCAGAAGCAACCCGTTACGCCGAGCGCATCGTGACCCTGAGTGGGCCTCGCTTCGATTGCGAGTCCCGCGCTGCGCCAGTCCAGGTCGGCGAATTCCGGCCAGCACACGCCCGCGCGCGGAGCGGGCTGCGGCGTGATCTGATCGAGGTAACGACTCACCGCCACCGGGACGTCGGCAACGTGGCCGATACGCTCCACCGTGCTCGCCATGTCGTTCGCGCGCGACACGAAGCGCTCGACCAGATTGGCGGGCATCCGAGGTCGTGGACCCTGCGCATGCGCGGCGACGTAGGCGTCCGCGGCCGCGCGCGCCTGCGCATCGGGACCGTTGCGGCCGAGTGCCTTCCGCACACGCGCAAGCACCGCTTCGCGCGACGCTGCGTTGGCGTCGATCGAGGTCATGCTCCCGCCCTCGCGGCCTTGCGCACGAATGCATCGAAACGCTCGATGCCGCGGGTGATTGCGTCTTCCGAAGCAGCGTACGAAAAGCGAATGTGCTGGCCCTCGTTCGGCACCCGCCGCCCGAAATGGATGTCGGCGAGCACCGCGACGCCGGCCTCCGCCAGGAGCCGCTTGCGGAATTGCTCCGAGTCGGCGCAGCCGGTCATCGCGCACGCCTCGGTGACATTCGGCCACACATAGAACGCGCCGCCCGGCGTTTTGCAGCTGACCCCGGGAACATCGTTCAGGAGGCGCACGATCAGATCGCGGCGCCCGCGGAAGCGTTCGCGCATCTCGTCGGCGGACGCCTGCGGCCCGGTGATCGCTTCGACCGCCGCCCACTGCGAGATCTGCGATGCACACGATTCGGTGTTCGTGATCCAGCGCGTGAAGACCGGAGCCAGCGCGCGGTTCGCGATGTAGCCGATGCGCCACCCGGTCATCGCCCACGTTTTCGACGCGCCGTCGCCGATGATCGTCCGCTCGAGGAGCCCCGCGCGTGTCGCCAGCGATTCGAACGGGCGGTCGTAGGTGAGCCGCGAGTAGATCTCGTCGGCGAAGATCCAGACGTGCGGATGGCGCCGCAGGATCTCGGCGATGTCGTCGAGATCCTGCGCACTCAGGACGCCGCCCGTCGGATTTTGCGGTGCGTTGAGGATCAGAAGCTTCGTCTTCGGCGAGATCCTCGACTCGAGCTCGGCGGGATCGAATGCAAAGTCGCGCGCCTCGCGCAGGTAGATCGGCACCGGCACCGCGCCGTTGGCGACGATCTGCGATTCGTAGATCGGGAATCCCGGGACCGGATAGATCACCTCGTCGCCCGAGCCGTAATCGGTGACCGAGGCGATCGTGTAGCCGATGAACGGCTTTGCCCCCGCCGCGACGACGATGTCGTCGGCGCGGAAGTCGAGACCGCGGCGCTGGCTGATGTCCTTCGCCGCCGCTTGGCGCAGCTCGTCGATGCCGGCGGATGACGTGTAGCCATGCTTGCCGCCGCGAATCGCGGCGATCGCGGCGTCCTGCACGTTCACCGGCGTGGGGAAATCGGGCTGGCCGATGGAGAACGAGATGATGTCGCGACCCTGCCGGATGAGCTCGTTCACCTCCGCGAGCACCACAAAGGCGTTCTCGGTCCCCAGCGAATCGGCGCGGCGTGATAGCGGCGGCAGCGTCACCGCGCCGTGATGCGGAGCATTCATGCGGATCTCCCATCGGCGCGACGCGCCGCATACAGCTCGCGGAACGTGCGTCCGGCCGGGGCCGGCATGTCGCGTTCCTCGGTCCAGCCTTTGCCGAACGGCAGACTTCTGATCATGCCGTGACCGTCGCTCAGCATCTTCAGGAACCTCACCCCGATCTTCGATGCCAGCGCATAGAGCGCCGGCCGTTGCGCGAACCAGGACCACAGCTTGAACCCGGCGCGCTCGTGCCACGGACGCAGCTGCCGCTCAAACTCCGCTTCCCGCAGCTTGCGTTGCAGATCGGGCAGCGGAATCTTCACCGGACACACGACGCCGCACTGGTTGCACATCGTCGAGGCCTGCGGCAGATCGAGCGCATTTTCAAGTCCGATGTACATCGGCGTCAGGATCGACCCGATCGGCCCTGGGTAGACCCAACCGTATGAATGGCCGCCTATGTTCTGGTAGACCGGGCAATGGTTCATGCACGCGCCGCAGCGGATGCAGCGCAGAGCCTCACGCACGTCGCTGCCGAGGATCGTCGAGCGCCCGCTGTCGACCAGGATGAAGTACATGTGCTCGGCACCGTGAAATTCGCCCGGCCCCTTGACGCCGGTCAGGATGTCGACGTAGTTCGAGATCGATTGGCCGGTCGCCGAGCGCGGCAATAGCCGCATCAGCGTCGCGACATCCTCGAGCGTCGGCACGACCTTCTCGATGCCCGAGATCGCGATATGCACCTTCGCGAGCGTGGTTGTGAGTGTCGCATTGCCCTCGTTGGTGACCAGCACGACCGATCCGGTTTCCGCGACGAAGAAATTGCCGCCCGAGATGCCGATGTCCGCAGTGAGGTAGTGCTCGCGCAGGACGTTGCGCGCCTCGAGGCAGAGCTCCTCGATCACGTCCTTCTTCGCCGTGCCGTGCTTGCGCGCGAAGAGATCGGCGACCTCGTCCTTGGACTTGTGGAGCGCCGGCCCGATGATGTGCGACGGCGGTTCGTAGTCGTTAATCTGCAGGATGTACTCGCCCAGATCCGTTTCGACGACGGTGATCCCGGCCTTTTCGATTGCATGGTCGAGCGCGGATTCCTCGGAGACCATCGACTTCGACTTGATGATCTTCTTGCCGCCGTGACGCTTCGCGATCTCGAGCACGAGCGCATTGATCTCGTCGGGAGTCTGCGCCCACAGCACCTTCGCGCCGCGCAGCGACGCGTTACGCTCGAACATCTCGAGCCAGGTATCGAGGCTGTCGAGCCCGCGCTGCCGGATCGCCCTCCCGGCGTCTCGCGTGCCCTCGAAGTCGTCGAGTTCGGTGATCGCGCTGCGCCGCGCGGACACGAACTTGCCCTTGAACTTCTTCAGGTTGTATTGCAGCTGCGCATCGCCGAGACTCGCGTGCGCTCGCTCCTTGAAATGCATCGACTGGACTTGCACCGCTTTTTCCTCAAGTCAGAAAGTCGACGGGTATATCCCGGCGATTTTCATCGAGCTAAGCTTCTTGAATGTCGGACTGCGTAGTGATTCTTCCGCCGGGCCCGCGGCAGGTCAGCTCGCGAAATCAGCAAGTTCGTTTACTCAACCCCACCTCCAGCCAGTACCTCGGCAACGTGCAGAACGCGCGTCTTCTGATCGCCACGCCGCCGCAGCCGGCCCTCGATATTCAGCATGCAACCCAAATCGCCCAGCACCACGGCGTCAACCTTCGCGTCGGTGATATTGGTGCACTTGTTGTCGGCCATCCGGGTGGAGATGTCGCCGAACTTGATCGAGAACGTGCCGCCGAAGCCGCAGCAGGTTTCGCAGTCCGCCATCTCCTTCAGTTCCGCGCCTGGAAGCTTCGCGAGCAGCGTGCGCGGCTGCGACTTGACACCCATCTCCCGCAGGCCCGCGCAGCAATCGTGATAAGTGAACGTTCCGGCGAAGTTCCCCGGCACCCGGTCGAGCTTGAGCACGGCGACGAGAAAGTCCGTGAGCTCATAGGTGCGCGCGCCGAGAGCGGCGATGCGGGTGAGCATCGAAGGCTCATCGCGGAAAAGATCCGGATAGTGCGTCTTGATCATGCCGGTGCACGAACCCGAGGGGGCCACGAGGTAATCGCATCCTTCGAATTCCTCGACCACCTTGCGCGCGAGCGCGATGGCGTCGGCCCGATCGCCCGAGTTGTACGCAGGCTGCCCGCAACACGTTTGGGTCGGCGGCACGTAGACCTCCGCGCCGCCCGATTCGAGGAGCTTGAGCGCCGCGAAGCCGATCGACGGCCGCATCAGGTCGACGAGACAGGTGACGAAGAAGCCGACGCGCATGAGGATCCGCAGGGAAGGCGAACGATGTTAGCACGCGTGAACAATTGCTTTCGCGCGCTGCATACCGGACCGGCGTTTTCCGAAGCGACCCCGAGGCGTCAGGGCGCGAGTGTCACCTGCCCCGGCGCCTGCATACCCTCCCGCATGAAATCGACCTCGAAACCGCTCTGTCCAGGCTTGCGCGTCAGACGGAACGTGACGCGTCCGCTAGCGCATTGCGCATTCACGAGCGAGGCGTTGACGTTCGGGCGGACCCGCGACTCGAAACGCAGGTCGTGCCCGTCCCAGATACCCGTCAGCGGCTCCTCGATGGCGCCGCAACTCACGCCGCGTACCGTAAGGCGTCCGGTCACTGCGCCAGTTCCCGCTGGTGCATCCAGGATCACGGCGATGGTGTCCGCATACGTCTGCCTGCCTGGAACCACTGCGACGCATCGGCCGCTCATCGTCTTTGGCAATGGCGTGCTGTCCTGCGCGAGCACGCCGCCGGCGCCACATGCGACAGCGAGCAGAACGAAGCATCTTGAGGCACCCATCGATGATTCCCCCGCTCGCCTCGAGAGGCACTTACGACCGCGCTCAGTAGTTTGACTGCGTCATCGCAAACGCGCAGAGGCTCATCAGCCCCTGCGGGAAGATGCCGAGAACGAGCAGGAGGAGACCGTTGCCCGACAGCAGCAGCTGCGTGTCGGCGCGCGCGACGATCGGCGCGTCGGAGAGGGGCTCGTCGAAATACATCAGCTTGACGATACGCAGGTAGTAGAACGCGCCGATGAGCGAAGTGATGACGGCAATCACGGTGAGCCAGACGAAGCCCTCGGTAACCGCTGCCGTGAAAACGATGAACTTCGCGTAGAAGCCGAGCGTCGGTGGGATGCCGGCAAGCGAGAACATCACGAGCAGCATGATGAACGCCCACCACGGCGACCGCTTGTTGAGCCCCTTGAAATCGTCCAGCCGGTCGCCTTCGAAGCCCTCGCGTGAGAGCAGCATGATCATGCCGAAGGAGGCCAGCGTCGTGAACACGTAGGCGATCGTATAGAACATCGCCGACGAGAACCCGTCCGTCCCGGCGGCGAGGAACCCGAGCAGCATGAATCCCATGTTCGCGATCGTCGAGTAGGCGAGCATGCGCTTGATGTTCGTTTGCGCGATGGCGATCAGGTTGCCGAGGATCATCGACAAGAGCGACAGCACGATCAGCATCTGCTGCCAGTCGATCGCGGTGCCCGGCAGCGCTCCTGCAAGGAGCCGCAGCGCGAGCGCGAACGCGGCCAGCTTGGGCGCGGATCCCACGAGCAGCGTGATTGCGGTCGGCGCGCCGTCGTAGACGTCGGGAATCCACATGTGGTACGGCACGGCGCCCAGCTTGAACGCGATCCCGGAAACGACGAAGACCAGGCCGAAGATCAGGAGCATCGGGTTGTCGTGCCGCGCGCTGATTCCTGACGCAACCAGGTCGACGTCGAGCGTTCCTGTCGTCCCGTAAATCATCGACATGCCGTAGAGGAGCATGCCGGAGGCCAGCGCGCCCAGCACGAAATACTTCATCGCCGCCTCGGCCGCCTGCGGACGTTCCTTCGCCATCGCCGTCAGTGCGTAGAGCGAGAGCGAGAGGAGTTCGAGCCCGAGGTAGAGCGTCAGAAAATTGTTGCCGGTGACCATCACCTGCATGCCGAGCAGCGCAAACAGCGTGAGGACGAAAGTCTCACCGCGGAACAGATTGCGCGCATTCAGATAGGAACGGCCGTAGAACAGCATCAGCGACACCGTGACGAAACACGCGATGCGGAGCACCGCCGCCACCATGTCGGAGACGATCATGTTGTGGAATGCCTTGAGCGCCCCGGGATGCCGCGCGAAGGCCTGCAGCGCCGCGCATGCCGCGATCAGGAGCGCGAGCTGCGTGAGCCAGTAGCTCACGTTGCGGCGATGCTCCGGAAGGAAGACGTCGACCATCAGGATCAGGCACGCGGCAACCGCGATGACGATCTCGGGCAGGACCGACAAGTAGTTGATGGTGGACATCGTCGTTGCGCGTTCGTTAGAGCTTCGACTTCGCGACCTGCGCGATCATGTCGGTCACGGAGACCTGCATAACGTCGATCAGCGGCTTCGGCCAGAGCCCCATCGCGAGCACCGCGAGCGCAACGGCGGCGAGCAGCCAGAACTCGCGGCGGCTCAAGTCCTTGAGCGCAGCCACGCGGTCGTTCGCGACTGCGCCGTAGATCACGCGCTTGTACATCCACAGCGTATACGCCGCGCCGAGGATCAGCGTAAGGCCGGCCGCGAAGCCAAGCCAGAAATTCACCTTGATCGCGGCGAGAATGACGAGGAACTCGCCGACGAAGCCGGAAGTTCCCGGCAGCCCCGAGTTCGCCATCGCGAACAGCATCATGAACGCCGCGAAATAGGGCATGGTGTTCACGACCCCGCCATAGTCGGAAATCAGCCGGCTGTGCATGCGGTCGTACATGACGCCGACGCACAGGAACAGCGCGGCGGAGACGAACCCGTGCGAAACCATCTGCGCAAGCGCGCCCTCCCAGCCGAGCGGGCTGAAGAGGAAGAAGCCCAGCGTCACGAACCCCATGTGCGAGATCGACGAATACGCGATCAGCCGCTTCATGTCCTTCTGCACCAGCGCGACGAAGCCGATATAGACGATCGCGATCAGCGACAGCGCGATCACGAAGCCGGTCAGCGTGCGCGAGGCGTCCGGGACGATCGGAAGGATGAAGCGCGCGAAACCGTACGCGCCGATCTTCAGCGTGATCGCCGCGAGGATGACCGAGCCGCCAGTGGGCGCCTCCACGTGCGCGTCCGGAAGCCAGGTGTGCACCGGCCACATCGGCACTTTAACCGCGAAGGCCAGGAAGAACGCGACGAACAGCAGGATCTGCGTCGTGAGCTCGAGCGGGACGCGGTACCACTCCGCGATCACGAAGGTCTGCGACGTGAAGTAGAGATAGATGAGCGCCACGAGCATCAGCAGCGAGCCGAGTAGCGTATAGAGGAAGAACTTGAGCGCCGCGTATACGCGGTTCGGCCCGCCCCATACGCCGATGATCAGGTACATCGGGATCAGCATCGCCTCGAAGAACACGTAGAACAGGATGGCATCGGTGGCGGCGAAGACGCCGTTCATCAGCCCCGACATGATCAGAAACGCCGCCATGTACTGCGCGACGCGAGTCGTGATCACCTCCCATCCCGCCCAGACCACCAGCACCGTCATGAAGCTGTTCAGCAGCACGAACGGCATCGAGATGCCGTCGACGCCGACCGCGTAGAAGATCTCGAAGCGCGGAATCCATTCGCGATGCTCGACGAACTGCATCGCCGAGGTCGTGACGTCGAACTGGACGAAGAGCGGGATCGTCACCAGGAAGCCGGCGATGGCCCCGACGAGCGCGATCCAGCGCGCGGTCGCGGCGTCGCGGTCGCGTCCGGCCGCGACGAGCACGATGATCCCCGCCGCGATCGGCACCCAGATGGCGAGTGACAGGTAATGCGACGCGCCCGTCATCGCACTGCCCACCAGTAGAGCAGCACGAAGACGCCGATGATCATCGTAAATGCGTAGTGGTAGACGTACCCCGATTGCAGGTGTCGCATCACCGCGGACGCGAATCCGACGAGCCGCGCGGAGCCGTTCACCATCACACCGTCGATCAGCGTGCGGTCGCCCACTTCGGACGCGACGTCGCCGACCTCGCGCGCGCCGCCAGCAAAGAACCAGTCATAGAAGCGGTCGAAGTAGTACTTCTGATCGAGCAACGTGTAGATCGGGCCGAACGCGCGCTTCAATCGATCGGGAAACGCCGGGTTGATGAGATAGCAGTAGACCGCCGCGCCAAATCCCGCGACCGCGAGCCAGAACGGCGGACTCACGAAGCCGTGCATGATGAACGCGCCGACCCCGTGCCACTCCTCCTTCATCTCCGACATGACCCGGTGCGCATCGCTCACGAAGATCGAGCTCCCGAACCAGTCGCCGAACAGCATCGGCTCGACGTAGGTCCAGCCGGTGTAGATCGAGGGAATGGCAAGCAGGATCAGGGGCACGGTCACGACCCACGGCGATTCGCGCGGTTTCTCGCCTCCGTGATTTGGAGCGTGATCGTGACCCGCTACCGCTGTTTTCGCGCCAGCCGGCACCGCCGCATGCTCGTCGGGCGGGAGCTTGGCGGACGTCTCGCCGTGATGCCCGGCAAGATCGAAATGCTCCGGTCCGTGGAACGCGATAAACAGCAGCCGGAACGAATAGAACGCCGTGACGAAGACACCGGCCATGACGGCGATGTACGCGTAGGTATGACCGGGCACGTGCGACAGACCCGTTGCCTCGATGATCGCGTCCTTCGAAAAGAACCCGGCGAACGGAGGCACGCCCGCCAGCGCCAGCGACCCGATCCACATGGTGACGTAGGTGATCGGCATGAAGCGTGCGAGCCCGCCCATCTTGCGCAGGTCCTGCTCGTGATGGAGCGCGATGATCACGCTCCCGGCGCCCAAGAACAGCAGCGCCTTGAAGAACGCGTGCGTCATCAAGTGGAAGATCGCCGCCGAATACGCGGATACACCCAGCGCGACGGTCATGTATCCGAGCTGCGACAGCGTGGAATAGGCGACGACGCGCTTGATGTCGTTCTGCACGATGCCGAGGAATGCCATGAACAGCGCCGTCGTTGCGCCGATGACGATCACGAACGACAGCGCCGTGTCGGAGAGCTCGAACAGCGGGCTCATCCTTGCGACCATGAAGATTCCCGCCGTCACCATCGTCGCGGCGTGGATCAGCGCCGAGATCGGCGTGGGGCCTTCCATGGAATTCGGGAGCCACACATGGAGCGGCACCTGCGCGCTCTTGCCCATGGCGCCGATGAAGAGGCAGATGCAGATCACGCTCATCAGCGACCAAGGTTGCGAGCCCCAGAGGGTGATCGTCGTCGACACGAGCGTCGGCGCCTTCTCGAAGACGGGCGCGTAGTCGAGCGTCCCGAAGTAGGCCAGCACGAGGCCGATGCCCAGAATGAAGCCGAAGTCCCCGACGCGATTGGCGATGAACGCCTGCAGGTTCGCGTAGAGGGCGGTCGGGCGCGTGTACCAGAATCCGATCAGGAGATAGGAGACGAGCCCTACTGCCTCCCATCCGAAGAACAGCTGCAGAAAGTTGTTGCTCATGACCAGCATGAGCATCGAGAAGGTGAATAGCGAGATATACGAGAAAAAGCGCGTATATCCTGGATCATCCGCCATGTAGCCGATCGTATAGACGTGCACCATCAGCGACACGAACGAGACGACCAGCATCATGGTCGCCGTCAAGGGATCGATCAGGAAGCCGATCGCGAGCTTGAGCGACCCCGACTGCAGCCAGACGTAGATGTCGCCGTTGAACAGATGGCCCGCACTCACGTCGCGCAGGACGAAGTAGGAAACGACGGTGGAGATCGCCACGCCGAGGATGCACAGCGAATGCGACACGGTGCGCCCAAGACGCGGGCCCCATAGCCCGACGATGATCGAAGCGATCAGCGGCGCGAGCGGGACGGTGAGGTAGAGGGCTTCCATGCCGCTATCCCTTGAGCTCGTCCAGGTCCTCGACGTCGATCGATCCGACGTTGCGGAACAGCTGGACCAGGATCGCGAGCCCGATCGCCGACTCGGCGGCCGCGACGGTCAGAATGAAGAACACGAACACCTGCCCGGACATGTCGCCCAGGAAGCGCGCGAAGGCGATGAAGTTCAGGTTGACGGCGAGCAGCATCAGCTCGATCGCCATCAGCATGATGATGACGTTCCGCCGGTTGAGGAAGATCCCGGCCATGCTGATCGCGAACAGGATCGCGCTCAGCACGAGGTAGTGCGCCAGTGTCGGCGCGACGATGCCCGTCAAGTGGCTCTCCCTCTCTTGTTCTTGGTTGGTGCTGGTCTGGTGGTTGAGGGGCGGTTCAGGCCCCCGGCTCTTCGCGCTTGGCGGGCGGCAGCTGCACGATGCGGATCCGGTCCTCGCGGCGAACCTTCACCTGCTTGGATGGATCCTGGTACTTGGACTCGCGCCGCTTGCGATGCGTCAGTGCGATCGCCGCGATGATGGCGACGAGCAGGATCACCGCGGCGATCTCGAACGGGTAGACGTAATCGACGTAGATCAGCATCCCGAGCGCCTTCGTGTTTGGCTCGGGAGGCAGCGGCGCCGGGGCGGCGTTTTTTACGTGGCTGCCGACGATCACGAGTGCCATCTCGAGCAGCACCAGGGCGCCGACGAGTGCGCCGATCGGCAGGTAGCTGCGGAAATGCTTTCGGAACACGTCGACGTTGATGTCGAGCATCATCACCACGAACAGGAACAGCACTGTGACCGCGCCGACGTAGACGAGGACGAGCACGATCGCAAGGAATTCCGCCTCGAGCAGGAGCCAAAGCGCCGCCGAAGTGAAGAACGACAGTACGAGCCATAGCGCCGCATGCACCGGGTTGCGTGAGGTGATGACGCGCAGCCCCGCGAAGATGAGGATCAGGGTGAAGGCGTAGAAAGTGAACGTTACGAAGCTCATCGGATTTCAACCAAGCCCGTTGCGCGGCGCCAAAATCTCCGTCCGGCCGCTTTCGCGCAGCATCACCTGTATTTGGCATCCTCCGCGCGGTCCGCCGCGATCTGCGCCTCGTAGCGGTCGCCGACGGCCAGCAGCATCTCCTTGGTGTAGTAGAGGTCCCCGCGCCGCTCGCCGTGGTACTCGAGGATGCGCGTCTCGACGATCGAGTCGACCGGGCAGCTCTCCTCGCAAAATCCGCAGAAAATGCACTTGGTGAGATCGATGTCGTAGCGCGTGGTGCGGCGGGTGTCGTCCGCGCGCTGCTCCGACTCGATCGTGATTGCGAGCGCCGGACATACCGCCTCGCAGAGCTTGCAGGCGATGCAGCGCTCCTCGCCGTTAGGATAGCGCCGCAACGCGTGCAACCCGCGAAAACGCGGGGACATGGGCGTCTTCTCCTCGGGGAACTGCACCGTCACCTTGCGCTTGAACATGTAGCGACCGGTGAGGAGCATCCCCTTCAGGAGTTCCGCGAGGAACCAGGTGCCGATGAAGTCGCGTACGCGCTGGAGCATCGGGCCGCCTTCAGTGGAAGAGATATGCCCAGCGCGTCTGCATCATCACACCCAGGAACACGATCCACACCAGCGTGACCGGAATGAAGACCTTCCAGCCCAGCCGCATGATCTGGTCGTAGCGATACCGGGGAAACGTCGCGCGCACCCACAGGAAGATGAACAGCACCACCGCCATCTTGATGAACATCCAGACGATGCCGTCGCCCAGGGGCGCCCAGCCCCCGATGACCGGTACGCTGTCCGCGAACGTGAGATCGTTGAGCCCCGGCCAGGGCGAGAGCCAGCCGCCCAGGAACATGACCGAGGTCAGCGCCGCGATCAGGATCATGTTCATGTACTCGGCCAGGAAGAAGAGCGCGAACGTGATCCCCGAGTACTCGACGTGGAACCCCGCCACGATCTCCGACTCGCCTTCCGCGACGTCGAACGGGTGGCGATTCGTTTCCGCGATGCCCGAGACCAGGTAGACGACGGCGAGCGGCAGGAGCGGGATGAAGTACCAATGCGCGAGGCCGCCCTCCTGGCCGCGCACGATGTCGCCGAGATTGAGGCTGCTCGCGGCCATCAGCACGCCGACGAGCGCGAAGCCCATCGCGATCTCGTAGCTTACGATTTGCGCCGCCGAGCGCAGGCAGCCCAGGAACGCGTATTTCGAATTCGACGCCCAGCCCGCGAGGATGATCCCGTAGACGCCGACCGACGTCATCGCGATCAGGTAGAGCAGGCCCGCATTGATGTCCGACAGCACGAGCGTGCCCGTGAACGGAATCACCGCCCAAGCGGCCAGGGCCGGACCGAGCGCCAGCAGCGGCGCAATGTAGAACAACCGCCGGTTCGCACCGATCGGAACCACGATTTCCTTGAACAAGAGCTTGAACACGTCGGCGAACGGCTGCAGCAGGCCGAGCGGGCCCACGCGATTCGGTCCGATGCGCACTTGCATCCACCCGATCACCTTGCGTTCGGCAAGCGTGAGGTACGCGACGGCGATGATGAGCGGCACGGCGATGACGATGATCTTCACGAGCGTCACCACGGTTGTGACGACGCTCGGCCACCACGGGCCAAACGCGTTCGCGAGCCAGCCGAGCGTCCCGTCGATCATCCCGTGATCCCGTGGTCTCGGCTCATGCACGCTCCACTGTCACCGGACCGGATAGCCCGTCGAGCCCGCACGTCGACGGGTGACCCGCGGCGACGCGCACGATGCCCGGCGGCACCGCCGGGTCGATCGCGACGCCGAGCACCGCCTCGCCCCGTCCCTGGCGAATCCGCACCTGGCCGCCGTCCTCGACGGCCAGCGTTTCCGCCAGCGAACGATGGACGCGCGCGCGTGGCGCCCGCGCATCCGCTGTCCGCTGCAGCGGCGGCGAGCGACGTACCAGTGGGTCGGCGAAATGGATCGGCACGTCAGCAACGCGCTCGATCCCGGTGACGATCGCCACCGGCTTCTCGATCGGCACCTGGGTGGCGTTTGACAACCGCGCCGCAATCCCGTCGGAAGCGGGGAGGAAGCGCGCACGCACGTCCTCGATCGTGTCGAAGGCGAAGCCGTCGAGCTCGAGCATCGTGCCGAGCACGCGCAGAACTTTCCACGCCGGCCGCGTCTCGCCCAACGGCGTCGCGACACTGCGAAACGTCTGCGCACGACCTTCGCAGTTGACGAAAGTGCCGGCTGTCTCCGTGAACGGCGCGATCGGCAGCAGCACGTCTGCGTAGGGAGTGCCCAGCTTGAATGGGCTCAATACGACCGTGAGTTCCGCCTTTTCGAGCGCCGCGCGTGCCGCGGCCGGTTTCGCGCAATCGAATTCCGGCTCGACATTCAATAGCAGATAGGCGCGACGCGGATCGTTGAACATCGCCTGCGCGTCCATGCCGCCCGCTTGCGGATGAGCCCGTGCGACGTAGGCACCGACCGTATTCGCCGATTCAGTCAGCACGCCCAGCGTTCCGCCGACGATTTCCGAGAGCGCTTGCGCGAGCGCCGCGAGCTGCGACGCCTCGCCGTGCTGCGTCGCGTAGTTGCCGAGGAAGATCGCGCGACGGGTTCCGCCCAGCAGGCTGGCAGCGATTACCTCCGCGGCCGCAGTCGGATCAATCCCCTCGAGTGCCTTCGGCGGCGGCTTGCCGGCACCCTGCGCGGCTGCGACAACGATTTCCGCGAGCATCATCGGCATCAGCGACGGCGTGACGATCGCACGATGCGCAACGGGCATCCGCCAGTCGTCGTCCACCGAATGGAGCATCGCAACCCGCGCCCCCTTCTTCACAGCCTGTCGCAGCCGCTGTGCAATCAGCGGATGATCCTTCCGCAGGAAGCTGCCGATCACCAGCACGCGGTCGAGCGCCCCGAGGTCCGCGATCGGCATGCCGAGCCAGGGGATTCCGGCGCGCGCGTCGTCGTATCGGAAGTCGGTCTGTCGGAGTCTGAAATCGACGTTGTCGCTGCCGAGCGCGCGCATCAGCGCGCCGGTGAGTGCCTGTTCCTCGAGCGTCGCGTGCGCCGAGACCGCAGCTGCGATCGCTCCCGGCCCGTACTTCGCGGCAATCTCAGCGAGCCCGCGAGCGACGACTTCGAGCGCGGCCTGCCAGTCCACCTCCTTCCATTCGCCACCCTGCTTCACCATCGGGCGCGTGAGGCGCTCCTCCGTGTAGAGCGCCTCGTAGGAGAAGCGGTCCTTGTCCGAGATCCAGCATTCGTTGATCGCTTCGTTCTCGAACGGCAGCACCCGCATCACCCGATCCTGCTTCACCTGGACGATCAGATTGCTGCCGTGCCCGTCGTGCGGCGACACGCTCCGGCGACGCGTGAGCTCCCACGGGCGCGCCTTGAAGCGGAACGGCTTCGAGGTGAGCGCGCCGACCGGGCAGATGTCGATCATGTTGCCCGAGAGCTCGGAGTCGACCGTCTTGTCGACGAATGCGACGATCTCCGCGTGCTCGCCGCGCCCGACCATGCCGAGCTCCATCATCCCGGCGATCTCCTGCCCGAAGCGAACGCAGCGCGTGCACTGGATGCAGCGGGTCATTTCCTCGGCAGCGATCAAGGGCCCGAGACTCTTGTGGAACACGACGCGCTTGGGCTCGGCGTAGCGCGACGACGACGCGCCGTAGCCCACCGCCAGATCCTGCAGCTGGCATTCGCCGCCCTGGTCGCAGATCGGGCAGTCGAGCGGATGGTTGATCAGCAGGAATTCCATCACGCCTTGCTGCGCCTTGATCGCCGGCTCCGAATGCGTCCACGCCTTCATGCCTTCGGTGACGGGCGTCGCGCACGCCGGCAGCGGCTTCGGCGCCTTCTCGACCTGGACCAGGCACATGCGGCAATTCGCGGCGATCGAGAGCTTCCTGTGATAGCAGAAGTGCGGAATGTAGATGCCGAGCATGTTCGCGGCATCCATGACGGTGCTGCCGTTCGGCACCTGCACTGCGCGACCGTCGATCTCGATGTTCAGCATGTCGCGCGGGCGTTCAGACGTACCTGGGAACAATGCATTGCTTGTGGTGGACGTGATGCTCGAATTCGCTCCGGAAGTGCTTGACGAAGCTTTTCACGGGGAGCGCCGCCGCGTCGCCGAGCGCGCAGATCGTCCGGCCCTGGATGTTGTCCGCGACGGAGTTCAGAAGATCGAGATCCTCGAGGCGTCCCTCGCCATCCTCGATGCGCTTCACGACGCGATACAGCCAGCCCGTGCCCTCACGGCACGGCGTGCACTGCCCGCACGACTCCTCGAAGTAGAAGTACGACAGCCGCATCAGGCTCTTCACCATGCAGCGCGTGTCGTCGATGACGATCACCGCGCCGGAGCCCAGCATCGAGCCGGCCTTCGCGATGGCATCGTAGTCCATCGTCAGCGACATCATGATGTCGGCGGGCAGCACCGGTGCGGACGATCCGCCCGGAATCACGGCTTTGAGCTTGCGCCCACCGCGCATGCCACCGGCCATCGCGAGGAGCTCAGGAAACGGCGTGCCGAGCTTGACCTCGAAATTGCCGGGACGCTCGACATCGCCGGAGACCGAAAAGAGCTTCGTGCCGCCGTTGTTCGGCAGGCCGAGGCTCAGGAACCATTCGCCTCCGTTGCGGATGATCCACGGCACCGAGGCGAAAGTCTCGGTGTTGTTGATCGTCGTCGGCTTGCCGTAGAGGCCGTAGCTCGCCGGGAACGGCGGCTTGAAGCGCGGCTGTCCCTTCTTGCCCTCGAGCGAATCGAGAAGCGCCGTCTCCTCGCCGCAGATGTAGGCGCCGTAGCCGTGATGGTTGTACAGGTGGAACGTGAAATCGCTGCCGAGGATGTTGTTCCCGACGAAGCCCGCATCGTAGGCTTCTCGCAACGCTTCCTCGCAGCGCTCGTAGATCTCCCAGATCTCGCCGTGGACGTAGTTGTAGCCGCGCGCGCATCCCATCGCGTAGCCGGCGATGATCATGCCTTCGATCAGCGCGTGGGGGTTGTAGCGGAGGATGTCCCGATCCTTGAACGTGCCGGGCTCGCCCTCGTCGGAGTTGCACACGACGTACTTCTCGCCCGCGTACTGCTTCGGCATGAAGCTCCACTTCAAACCGGTGGGGAAGCCGGCGCCTCCGCGGCCGCGCAGCGCCGATTTTTTCACTTCGGCGATGATCTGCTCCGGCGGCATCTTCTCGGCGAGGATCTTCTTGAGCGCCTCGTACCCGCCGCGCTTGACGTAGTCGTCGAGCCGCCAGTTGTGGCCGTTCAATCCGGCCATCAGCACCGCGTCGGGGCCGTAGTCGAGGAACTCGGAAGGTGCGTTCATGCGTCGCTCACTTGCGCGGACCGGTCGGTGCGCCCTCGCCCTGCTCGGCGGCGCCGCGAAGCTTGTCGATAAGCTCGTCAAGTTGAGCGGGTCGCATGCCGCAGCACATCCGTTTGTTGTTGACGAGCACGACCGGCGCATCGCCGCACGCGCCGAAGCACTCGCCCTCCTGCAGCGTGAAGACGTCGTCCGCAGTCGTCTCGTTGAACTCGATCCCGAGTTTGCGCTTCAGGTGCTCCGCCGCCTCCGCCGCGCCTTGCAAGGCGCACGGGAGGTTGGTGCAGATCGCGAGCTTGAAGCGCCCGGTGGGCCGCATGTTGTACATCGTGTAGAACGAGGCAACCTCGTAGACGGCGACTGGCGGCATGTCGAGATAGTCTGCGACCGCGTGCATCACCTCCGTCGACAGCCATCCATGCTCGTCCTGTGCGATCGCGAGCGCGGCCATCACCGCGGAATGCTTGCAGTCCGGCGGATACTTCGCGATCTCGTGATCGATCTTCTTCTGTGCGGCAGCGGAGAGCATCACAGTCATCGTATGAAGTAGCCGGAGACGCGCCAGATGTCGTCCTTCTCGAGCGACCAGGTGAGCTGCTCCGGGTGCTTGCCGTTCTCGAAGGTCGACGTGTACTCGACGATCACATAGTCGCCTTCGGGGGCACCGGGAAGCTGATGCGCACGCGCGAATTTCTCCGGCGTGCGGGAGACGAGCTTGCCCAGCGGCTTGCGCAGGTTCTGCAATCCGTCATTCCACTTCTCTTTGCTGACCTTGCTTTTCAGGAGGGGCGAGGCGATCTCCCAGGTCTCGTCGTATTGCCCGGAATCGACCAACGCCAGCCATTTCCTGCCGGCCTCGATCACGTCCTTGTCGTCCTGGAGCGTGGGCTGATTGGCGGGGTCCGTTGCGGTAGGAGTGCTCGCCTGCGGGGCCTGCGCGAACACGATACCTGGCGCGATCACCCAGGCGAACGCAACTGCGGCGCTCGCAACCGCAATCCGGTTTCGCCAGGCGCGAAGCCTCGACCCCGTCGTCGCGTTCATGTCACTCGCCATGCCAGTAGTCGACGCTGGACGCTTCGAGTACGAACTTACTCGAAAAGGTCGCTTGTCCCGGTACCGATCCCGGCTGTCGTCCACCGATTGCGCCGAACTTTCCGGAGTCGGGGTACTGCCAGATGTCGGTGTCGAGCATTGTGCTGACCGCAAGGAACTTAAGCTCCCCGGTCCCGGTATTGATGAGCTGATGCGCGACGTCCGGCCCGCCGCAGGGGCAGCAGATGAAATCGCCCTTGCGCACCGGCAGCTCCTTGTCGCCGAAGCGGAGCGTTCCGGTGCCTTCCAGCACGAAGAACATCTCCTCGTTGGCGTGGTGATTGTGGAACGGGAATGCGCGCTTGCCCGCCGGCACCACGGTGACGTTGTAGCCGAGCTTGCGCGCACCGATCTTCGGTGCGATCGGTGCCAGCTTGGCCTCGAAACGATCGCCGTGGCGAAGATCGCGGGCGTACTCGAGCTCGTCCAAGTTGATGATAGGCGAACCGCTCATCGATCGATCGATCCGAAGACGATGTCCTGGGTCGCGATGATTGCCACCACGTCCGCGATCATGTGCCCGCGCGACATCTCGTCGAGCGCCGACAAGTGGACGAAATCCGGCGGGCGCAGCTTGAGGCGATACGGCTTGTTCGCACCATCGGAGATCGCGTAGACGCCGAACTCTCCCTTGGGCGCCTCGACCGCGGCGTAGACCTCGCCCGCCGGCACGTGGATGCCTTCGCTGAAGAGCTTGAAGTGATGGATCAGCTCTTCCATGTTCTCCTTCATCGCCTCGCGCGACGGCGGCGCGACCTTGTGATTGTCGGTGATCACCGGTCCCGGATTGGCGCGAAGCCAGTCGATGCACTGGAGGACGATGCGATTCGCCTGGCGCATTTCCTCCACGCGAACGAGATAGCGGTCGTAGCAGTCGCCGTTGACGCCAACCGGAATGTCGAATTCCATCTTGTCGTAGACGGCGTACGGCTGCTTCTTGCGCAAATCCCACGGGACGCCGGAGCCGCGCAACATCGGGCCGGTGAAGCCGAGCGCGATCGCGCGCTCGGGCGCGACGACGCCGATGTTCACCGTGCGCTGCTTCCAGATCCGGTTGTCGGTCAGCAGCGTTTCGTAGGTATCGACGTTCGCCGGAAAGCGCCTCGCGAAGTCCTCGATGAAGTCGAGCACGGAACCCTGCCGGTTGGCGTTCAGGCGTTCGATATCGCGCGCGTTTCGGCGATGGGTCACCGTGTACTGCGGCATCCGGGCCGGCAGATCGCGGTAGACGCCGCCCGGCCGGTAGTAAGCGGCGTGCATGCGCGCGCCGGACACCGCTTCGTACACGTCGAACAGATCCTCGCGCTCGCGGAAGCAATAGAGGAACGGAGTCATCGCGCCGACGTCGAGCGCGTGCGCTCCGAGCCACAGCAGATGGTTGAGGATCCGCGTGATCTCGTCGAACATCACGCGGATGTACTGCGCGCGTATCGGCACGTCGACGCCGAGCAGACGCTCCATCGCAAGGCAATACGCATGCTCCATGCACATCATCGACACGTAGTCGAGGCGATCCATGTACGGCAGCGACTGGATCCAGGTCTTATACTCGGCGAGCTTCTCGGTCGCGCGATGCAGAAGGCCGATGTGCGGATCCGCGCGCTCGATCACCTCACCGTCGAGCTCGAGTACCAGCCGCAGCACCCCGTGCGCCGCCGGATGCTGGGGACCGAAGTTCATGGTGTAGTTGCGTATCTCAGCCACGCAGCACCACCGCTCGACTCGCCTTCGTCGCATGTTCGAAGGGAACTACACCATGAACTTCGGCGTCCGCTAACTTGCCGAGCCAGTTAAGGCGAGTGGCGCGAGCCACGTAACGGCGAACGCTCAAATTCAGCCCGCCGACGTCGGCGTCGCGCTTTTCATTCACGAAAGGCGTGTCAGCGGCGGCGATAGAAGTTGCGCGGATCATTCATCCAACCCGTAGTTCGCTTCCCGCACGACCCGCGGCGTCACCTCGCGGGGCTCGATCGACACCGGCTGGTAGATGACCCGCGCCTGCTCGGGGTCGTAGCGCATCTCGACGTTCCCCGACAAAGGAAAATCCTTCCGGAACGGGTAGCCCACGAAGCCATAGTCGGTCAGCAGGCGGCGCAGATCAGGATGGCCCTCGAAGACAATGCCGTAGAGGTCGAATGCCTCGCGTTCGAACCAGTTTGCCGACGGCCAGACGTCGAGGACGCTGGCGATCACCGGAAAATCGTCATCCTTCGCAAATGTCCTCACACGGAGGCGCCGGTTGTGCGCGAGGGACAGGAGATGCGCGACCACCGCGAAGCGGGGACCGTCGTTAAGCCGGTTGCCGAGCCGCGAGTAGTCGACGCCGCAGAGATCGATCAGCTGCTCGAACGCGAGCTCGGGCCGGTCGCGCAGCGCGCGCATCACATCGAGGTAATCGTCGGCATCTACGGCGATGGTGGCCTCACCGAGCGCCGTGGCGGTGCTCTTGAGCTTGTCGCCGAACGCGGTCGTGAGCGCCGCGGCGAGCGTGTCGACTGGACTGCCCATCAGCGCGCGATCGTGTTGGTCCGCCAGATCTTGTTCTGAAGCTGGAGGATGCCGTAGAGGAGCGCTTCGGAGGTCGGCGGGCATCCAGGAACGTAGATGTCGACCGGAACGATACGATCGCAACCCCGCACGACCGAATACGAATAGTGGTAGTAGCCGCCGCCGTTTGCGCACGAGCCCATCGAGATGACCCAGCGCGGCTCCGCCATCTGGTCGTAGACCTTGCGCAGGGCCGGCGCCATCTTGTTGCACAGCGTTCCGGCGACGATCATCACGTCCGATTGACGCGGGCTCGGCCGGAATACGACACCGAAGCGGTCGAGGTCGTAGCGCGCGGCGCCGGCATGCATCATCTCGACCGCGCAGCACGCGAGGCCGAACGTCATCGGCCACATAGAGCCGTT